>Ga0114980_10001220_pt1 | contig 18406 bp, 14 predicted proteins | sample S_140806_EF_Meta_FD_87018 | JGI IMG/M metagenome (GOLD analysis project Ga0114980, IMG submission 87018) | Freshwater microbial communities from Lake Simoncouche, Canada to study carbon cycling - S_140806_EF_MetaG | ecosystem: Environmental > Aquatic > Freshwater > Lake | place: Lake...
GCACATCTTCTGGGAGAATTTCTACCCCCTCACGCCAAGCAACTTGAGCTCCTTCGCGCACCATCCCCTCTAAGAGCAGTCTGCAATCTGGATTTGAACGGACAACTCCGACAGTTTGTTGGAATGCAGCCGTAAGAGATGCGATCGCACTAAGACGCACAAGCTTTTTCCAAATAACTTCAGCTTCGGAATGAAGCACAGAGACTGAAAGCCCGGCCTCCCGCAAGATATTTGCAGCACTTTCTAAAGCCAAAGAGGAAATATCTCGGTCAGATGCAAGATCAATATGTGGGTACTGAGTAGAAAGTTGGCAAATATGACCATTTGCATCCTTCTCAACTTCAATCATTCCAATTGTGCCGATGGCAAGACATTGGCCAAGAGTTTCCCTGATTATTTCTCGATGACCAATGCCATTAAGCAAGGAAATGACCATAGAATTTTTAACCAATGCGGGCGCAATACTTGAGAGCGCCTCCGTTAGTGCAGGCGACTTAGTAGTGATAAATAAAATATCAACAGGGGCAACGAGTCTAATATCCGCCTTAGGTCGAGCAATAAAATCACTAAATACAGGGCTCTTGAGTTGTATCCCCTTATCTTGAATCACTGCTGCTGCTTGAGATCTGCAGAGGCATATCACATCATGCCCATTTTTCCAAAACAAGCTTGCAAGAAATCCGCCTATCGCTCCAGGACCCAGAATTCCGATTCTCATTTTAATGCTATTTCGGCCATGGATGCCGTCTAAGTACATTTTCGTTCACATCGGTGCCCCAACCAGGCGCAGTTGGAACCTTCAAGTTACCGGATTGAATTACGGGCAAATTAGTAAAAAGCTCGTCCCGCCACGGCACATCATCAACATCAACCTCAGCTAACCGCACATTGGGTAAAAGAGCACATAACTGCAGGCTAATCAATGTTGATAAATGTCCATTGTAATTATGCGGACAAATATTCATTTCATACAACTCAGCCATTTCAGCAATTTTTTTTGACTCACTGAACCCATTCCAAATAACATCAATCGCCACCACATCCATCGAAAGATTTTCAAAGAAAGGCAGATACTGTCTCCTACCGTAGAGATTTTCGCAGGATGTGATGGGAGTCTTAACAGCGTCTTTAATTTGACGAAGTGCCTTAGGATCATAAGAATCAATCTCAAGCCACATTAACTTATATTGCTCAAGCATTCTTCCAATTTTTATATACCCCTCAGTTTTAAAGTTGAAGTTTAGATCGATTGCAATCTCAATATCATCGCCTACTGCGTTACGGAGCGCACCCACCCATTTATCAACTGCAGAAAGAATCTCGCGATCTGCATTTAATGCTGGGCCGCCATAACTCTTGAAGAATCCTGGCATGTAAATGTGGGGACTATCGCCAAGCATAGCAATATTAGTTTTTAGTGCCTTGTAGCCGGAGGCGCGAACCTCTTTTCCAAACTCCTGAACATCCTCATAGGACCGTATCTGAGGCTTCCCAATCATTTCCCAGGCACGTACCCGCGAAGTACCGCAATGCGACCAATACAAGGGAATGTCCTCTCGCACTCGGCCTCCGAAAAGCTCGTATACAGGAACACCCAATGCCTTGGCTTTAATGTCCCACAGAGCATTTTCTATTCCACCTATGGATTTCTGGATAATAGAGCCTGGACTTTGGCGAGTCCTAGAGTTCATTTGCCAACAGAGTTGGTTAATTCTGCGTGGGTCTTGCCCAAGAAGCAGTGGAGTCAAATCTTTGACAACTCCCGCCATTCCTTGTGGGGATCCGTGCGAATCAGTACATTCGCTCCATCCAATTAATCCCTCATTAGTTGTCACTTTGATAAAAGACCATGGTCTCCAGCCTGCATCAGCATGAAACATTTCAACTTTATCGATCTTCATAGAAAGGACCTTGGATAATTCTATTAAATTATAAATTAGTAGAAATGCTAAAAACTCAGACTTACTTTTGAGCGCTCTAGCGACAGTCAAAGCAACAAAAATTAAATCATATTATCCCGAACTAAAAACGAGATATTCTTAAGCTCGCTGTAAACATCTAGCGCTTCAACCCCAGGCTCGCGTGTACCATTACCAGAGGCGCCAAACCCACCAAAAGGCATATGCGGCTCACTACCATATGTTCCAATATTGATATTGACTAAACCAGCACGCACACGCTGAGCAAACCACATCGCTCGATCAACGCTGGAAGTGTGAATGGCCGACGTCAATCCATACTCGCTGGCATTAACGACCTTTAAGGCATGCTCTAAATCCCGTACTCGCCCAATCGTAGCAACAGGGCCGAATATTTCTAGTGCGTGTAACTCAGCCCCATCAGGCAATTGATCAATCAAAGTTGGCTCAACATAACTGCCATTCTGGAAAAGCTGTCCATCAGGCACCTTACCACCGCATAATAGCCTTCCACCAGCAGCCTTAGCACGTACGATAGCAGCTAATATGGTGGTTTGCTGGCGCAAGTTCATCACTGGACCGATATCACAACCAGCATCAACCCCCAACTTCAGAGACCTAACCTTAGCAACCAACTTCTCAACGAAGACCTCGTAAACTTCATTCATAACCAGAATACGACTTCCGGCTGCACAACGCTGTCCAGCATTACTGAATGCGGATAGGCTGGCCCATTGAACTGCAGCATCTAGATCGGCATCATCACAGACCAAAAAAGCATTTTTCCCGCCGAGCTCGAGAGAGACTCGAGCCAAGCGCCTACCTGCAACCTCGGCTATCCATCTACCAACCGCTGTAGATCCAGTAAAGCTGATCACAGCAACACGCGGGTCTTCAACCAAAGCCTTTCCTGTTGGCTCGCCAGAGCCTTGGACAACATTAAGCACGCCTCTTGGCAATCCCGCCTGGGAGGCTAGGCGTGCCATGCGTATTGCAATTTCAGGAGCGTCTTCAGAAGCTTTCAGAACAACGGTATTTCCACAAATAAGTGCAGGGAATACTTTCCAGGCGATATTTGCGATTGGGGTATTAGCTGGAACGATAAGACCCGCGACACCATGGGCTTGCCGAACGGTATGGCTGTATTTATTTGGCATCCCCGAAGTCATAGAACGCCCATATAAGCGCATGCCCTCCCCCGCAAAATAGTCTCCCTGAGCAATGGCACCCTGCACTTCACTGATTGCATCCTGCGGAGGCTTGCCGGCTTCACGGGCAATGATATCTGCCAGGTCCTGCTGGCATTCACGCATCAGTTGGACCCACTCGCCAATGATCTTACCTCTAGCAACTGGCGTCATTCCCGACCAGGCAGGGAAGGCGGCATCAGCCTTGCCGACTGCCCGCCGTACATCATCAGCAGATGAAGCAAAGAACTCTGTATCAACAAGGCCGCTATGGGGATTAATCTTTTTGATTACATCTTGCGTACTAGGTACAAACTCTTGCCCATCAACCCAGTTGGGGATCAGTCGAATGGTTTTCATATAGCCGTCCATCCTCCATCAATCACTAGCTGAGCTCCAGTCATATAGGCTGAGGCTGAGCTCGCCAAAAAGAGAACTGCACCATTATATTCAACTTCAGTAGCCATACGGCCGACAGGCATGCGTTTGCAGTAGGCCTTGAGGAATTCGGGGTCTTGACCATTCTCCACGCCTGCCAGAACCAGAGTGTTGACGCGAACACCGCTTCGTGCCCAATAGGTGGACAAATAGCGCGTGAGATTGAGCAAGGCAGATTTAGAAACTGCATAAGCGACTGGCTTGTAAAAGACTTCACCCCGTTGCCGCCGGTAATCATAGATACTTTGATCTGGAGAAACCAATCCATAAATGGAGGAGATATTGATGATCGATCCACGTCTATTGACAGCCATTGCAGAGCCGAAAACCTTGCATGCCAAATAAACCCCCTTAGCATTTATATCCATCACCCGATCCCAAGAATCGTCGGGATACTCTTCAAACGGTCCAGTTTCTTCAAGTGGAGCGTCGGGAGGTGAGTCGATTGCCGCATTGTTGATAAGAACGGTTGGCTCCCCAAAAATACTGCGCATAGTTACAAGGGCGCCCGTAAGACTGTCAGACTGACTAACATTACATTGATGGAAAAAAAAATGGTCTGGGTATTGCTCGGCAAGTTTGTGGGCACCCTCAGAATGCACAAGGTCTAAACCGCACACGCGTGCTCCACGTTGTAAAAAAGCCAGCGCATACTGATGTCCAAGCTGGCCAGATACTCCCGTGATAATCACCACCTCGTCATCAACAGAAAATAACAAATCAGGCATTTTTCACACCCCCAACTTATCTGCATAGGCCTGAACAATAAGATCACAGACCTCACGTACTGCACCATAACCACCGGCAGTCACTGTGATGTATTTTACAAAAGGAGATATCTCTTGATATGAGTCAGCCACCCCTATTGGAAAGCCCACTTTTTTCAAGGCAGGGATATCGTTGATATCGTTCCCGACAAAAGCAATACTAGATAATGAAATGTTAACTGCGCTACTCCATGCAACAATTGCTGCAGCCTTATCTTCGACCCCCTGGATACATTCAACCCTCATTTTTTTTGCTCGCATGGAAACTACGGGATTAGTTTCGGTGGAGATGATCAGCGTTTTCAATCCTAACGCCTGAATGCGTGAGATACCAATACCATCACTTCGCCAACACCTTACAAGCTCTACTCCGCTTTGATCAACCATGACTGAGTTGTCGGTAAATACCCCATCAAAATCAAAAACAACAGCCTGAAGACCTTGGAGCCCTGAGGCCAGCTCAACATTTAACAGAACATGGCCACGCAACATTGAGGGTCTATTAGTCAAGCGAGATTCTCATAAAAAATATACTCATCCTCTTTCAAGGGTGATTTCAGCGTTTTACCAATGACATTGTCAAGTTCGAATGGGGGCAACCCTCCACTAGGCGACTTAAGCGCCACATCCCTATCGGTCAACCTGTGTCCTGCTGGTAAAGCCTTTATTGCAACTAGTGATTTACTCATTTTTTTTAGAGGATTCTTTTCACTCTCCAATAGCCTCTTTTCACCATCTCCAAGCAATATTGGAATTCGTTTCAAATTACGGATGAGCTTTCTTAAACCCTCCGGCTCAAGCGAAAAAGAATGGTCAGTTCCTCGTAAAGCTCGGTTCAGAGTAAAGTGCTTTTCAAAAACTCGCGCGCCCAACATGTACGCAATCGACGCTGCGTCAATCCCATTTTCATGATCGGATAGTCCAATTACCTGCTCAGGAAATTCCTTCATAAGAAAAGGAATGACATTTAAATTCATATCCTCAACATTGGCGGGATAGGATGCCGTGCAATGCAGAATACTTAATTGCGGATTCAAGGGGAGAATCGCATTACAAGCGCGATGTATATCCTTAATTGTTCCGCCTCCTGTGCTCAGAAAAATCGGCTTGCCCAATGTTGCAATATATTTTTGCAAGGGAGTATTGTTTAAGTCGGCGGAAGCAATCTTGTATGCGGGCATATCCAAGTCTGCTAGGAAGTCCACGCTTTCAAAGTCAAATGGCGTCGCGAACATCATGATATCAAGCTCGTTAGCATAGTTCTGCAACTCAAGGTACTGTTCCCGAGTAAATTCGAGTGCCTCGCGATGCTCACCATAGGTAGCGCCATAACTATTTTCATTGTCATAAGGCTGGTCATACAATTCTTTTACAAACAGTGTTCGGTTATTCCTTTTTTGCAACTTCACGGCATTCGCACCCGACTCCTTAGCAGCAAGGAACATGGCGCGGGCTTGTTCAACTGAACCTTGATGGTTATGTCCAATTTCAGCAATCACAAAAGCGGATGCAGAATTCCGAAGGCCTTCTTCAAGTTTCAATTTAATGCTCATGTTAAACCTCTGTTTGATAAAAATTACTACTTATGACGAATTGTACTAATAAGCTAGAACGACCACCAAAATAAAACCCCTACATCACTACTAACGAAACCAAGTAAACCCAAATCGTGTAAATAATCTTGCTAGGATGTATTTGGCATAGTGAAAGGCGTAAGCCAACTCTCCTTTCATATGCTTGATACTTGAGAACCCAGGGAGTCGAAATGTCCCCAAAGGATGAAATGGAATAAATATCGTTCCATGATTCCATGTCCTAAAACGATTTATGCGAGAAACCGCGTTATAGCGGGCATAAGCTTTGTTAGCATTTTCTGAAGTTGCATAATAGTCCATGTAATAGGTCATTCTTTTTGCATTGGTTGGGCAATGAAGAGTATCTACCCCATGGAATGCCAAAGAAGAATGCAGGAATACTAAAAGTCGATTTGGCTTTGGGTGGACCCGGGCAACCTCGCGTAAACCTGAGCGGTCAAATAAAATCGTATCTCCACCCCATAGCTCTGGCCAATTCGGGCTTGCATAAAAAATACAATTGGCAATATGAATTTGGCCATCAGCAGAGGATGAATGATCAACATGTGCACCAAGAAACCCGCCCTCACTCATTTGATGAAATGGGTAATAACCTCCGAAATTGGGGCGATCGAACATAGAACTAACGCCATCTACGCCAAAGAGGTCGGAAATTAACTTCGAGCCAAATTTCCCGCCCAAAAGTTGAATTGGGATATTAGAAGTAGAGTTCATCCCCTCATTTCCATGGACACTTTTTCCAGACTCAAGGCTTGTTTCAAACTGACGTTTAATCAAGGCTTTTTCTGCCAATCCGACATTAACCAACTCAGAAAATATATCGGCAGGCAGAAAATCGTCAATCACATAGTGAGGAAAGGGTTTTTGAATCAAATTCGCCGACCTGCAAGCCTTTTCACAGTGATCTAGCATTAAATCTGTAAATTTCATATTGTTTAGGGAGTTAATCCTATTTGGTCAGGTTAAACAACGGGGAAATGTTGCTGCAGCAACTGAGTCATCGTAGTCTGCAAAGAGACGTCTGAATACTTCAAAGTCTCAGCCCAAGATCTAGCGTTAATTTGTGAGGCTGGAGCACAAGAGAAGTCCTTGTGCGCCTCAGTCCAACTTTCAACTGTTCCAATATCACGATGATAAGAGGAATTAATATAAGTAAAAATACGCCCCATAAATTGGGGAATGACATCAGTACTAAAATCTATTTCGTTCTTACACAGTGCTTCCATAAAATAAAGCAATGCAGGCTCTAGAATGTAAACAGCGGCATTTGCCAATCTTCCAGGTGGGCATGATACTTTTTCATGAAATGATGTCACAATTCCTCGCTCATCAATCCCAACAATACCGCATGATTTTGGGTCAGGCGTTTCAAACACCATCATAGTCATCTCGGACTCGCTTGGTCTCATCTTATGGCTATCAGCAAAAGCTATTGGATCAAAAATGGTTAAGTTATCTGCATGAGCAACTAAAAAGCTGTCATTCTCAAAAAAACCTTTATTTGCGAGAATTGTTCCGCCTGTACCCAGTAGTCTTTCTTCGTGAACTAAGGTTACGTTTTTTAACCAACTACTACCGGATATATATTTATTTACCAGCGGTTCAAGATAATGGGTATTAATGAGAATTTCATTAATACCATTTAATACTAGTGATTCGAGCCAATAGTCCAATAGCGGTCGCCCATGAATCGGCACCAAGCATTTTGGCAAGTAGTTAGTCAGGGGCTTTAGCCTAGTGCCTAAGCCGGCTGCAAGTAGTAATGCACGCATATGATCAGTCTACCAACTCGAGAGCAAAGTCCCCAGGCTCTAAGGGCATATTTCCAACACGACTTACTTGACAGGCTGCTGCAATTGAACCCAGATACATGCTTTGCCAAATATCGGCACCAACCGCCAAAGCCATTGAGCATGAAATCAGCAAGCTATCACCAGCACCAGCAGAATCTTTCGGGGCGCTGTTAAATGCAGGTAGACGATCAGTTAACCACTCATCGGCCTCTTTAGTGGCGGCATGGGCAAGTAAACCCTCGGCACCCATTGTTAACACGATATTTTTTGCTTGAGCTTTTATTCTTAACTTCTCGGCTAGCACAACCAAACCTGAATCGAAGTCGCGAACCGCAAGACGAGCCTCACGCTCTGTTGGTGTCAGCAGCATCATATCGGTAAAGCGCGACACATCTCCAATCTGGGAGGATGATTGACTATCCGCTACCATCAATATATTACGCTCCTTACACTCCTGTGAAATTTCATCGACAAGAGCTTGCGGTAAACATCCGTAGTTAAAGTCAGAAAAAATAAGTAGGTCCGTTTTAGGCAATACAGCCCTAATGGCAGCACCCATCTTACGAGCAAGGTCATGGCTGATGTCATGCTGACGCAAGTGGCTCACACGCAATAAAGTTTTTCCTGAAGCTCGAAAACGCTGTTTAAGCGTCGTTGGGCGACTATCATCTTTGAAGATTTCTATTGAAACACCATATTCATCGAGCTTATTATTTGCAAAGTTAGCTGTCGCATCTCTACCTGACACTGAGATAAAGTTTACAGTAGCGCCCAATGTTTGCCCATGAGCAGCAACTATACCTGCGCCACCAATAAACATCTGATTCTGAATGGGCGTTACGACTAAGGTTGGGTCCTCTTGTGACATACCCACGGCATCGCAACTAATATATTCATCAACAATTAGATCACCAACGACAGTTACACGAAAACCTTTGAATTTACTTACGGTCGTACGTAAATCAGCCATCGTAAAATTATGTCTCCCCAGAAAATCGGTAGGCCGCACGATAGACGAAAGATTGGAATCAACCATCTCCCGCTTCAACAAGTCAATCGATGAAAAACGCATCTCACCGGAACTAAAGATCAACTTGCCGCCATAAGAATCTACTGCGCCCTGCTCTATATTCAACTTGAACTCGTGCTCTTTGCCTTTCACCACAATATCAGGCTGCAGCTGTCGAATCAGATCACTTGGCGGGTCTTTGGATATAAACGAATGATTTACAAAACTGATAGAGCTAATGCCTTCAAGCCTAAGGTTTGCAGGAACCATTACGCCATCAGAATCATCACTAGAGATTACGACAACTAAAAAATCACCGCACTCTGCCGCAAAGCGCAGCAGACGCAAATGCCCAGGATGTATTGTATTGAAATTTCCGGAAACAAAAACAATACGGCTTCCAGAGCCGACTCTTTGGCGTATCAGGGAGATTTCATCTGCTGAATTAGTTAATGCATTTGTCATGCGACCTCGCAAAGCTATAAGTCCATCTCAAGTAATATCTACTAAATAGCTTGCCGCCAGACTATTTTTATTGCAGGCTGATTATCAGTAATGGATATTTTAGACCCTTAGACTTCTCTTCGCACAGCTTGCTAAACATTATCTGGTTGTAGCCACTCTCTTTTCTTTTAAACCCGTATTAAGTATCTGCATGGAGATTGCATCCACCTTCGGTCAACCTACGACTCAAGAAAATATCATCTGTATAGCCTTAGCCCTAAGGCTAATTACGATAGGAGTGCACAATAAACTTTCGCCCCATATGACCATATTCGCCCCAGTCGCTATACTCGATTGAAAATCGCTCTACAACCTCCGCCCAAGCTTTACGCTCCCCATATTTTGGGGAGGCCTTATTGCTATTCCAGTCATCAAAGAAGATTGCCGCACCCTCTTCTACAATACCCTTTCGGAAAGAAAAATCTAGCACATCCATTGTTGACTGATAGAGATCACAGTCGATATGTATCAGCGAAAAACGCGTATCGTCATCGAGTTTAGTCAACGTATCTTTGAACCATCCATCACAGACAATAACCCTATCAACGGAGAGAAGATTTCCACATTTTTTACCCAGATCTTCCTTGCTTATACCTCTACAAGTACCGGCAGACCAAGTTCCATCCATTACATGGGGAGACCCAATATCTGGAGATGCATCGCTTTCTGGAAGACCCTGGAAACTATCAAAGAGATATAACTTTTTGGGACGTCCTCGGGGGTCAGAAGCTGGATACATATACGCTGCCTTAGTCATTTCTCGAGCTAAAACAAAAGCTGTAGCACCAGTCATGGTTCCAAATTCAGCAATATCGCCATTAACTGCGCAACCATAAACATAGTCTACGCCAAGAGCCAATGACTTATATGAGCCAATCCGCAAATCAGGTCGTTCAGCTTTCAATCTTCGCAATAAGCCTACTGAAAGAAGAATATTTCTAATCAATATTACTAATGGCTGCAAAAACTTTGGTAGCGTTTCAATTCGCTTTCCTGGATTCCAATTAACCCTCATTAAAGTTCCTTTAAAGTTTTAGTATCAGCATCCTATGCAGCTATAGAGCTAGCGACTAATTTGTGACTCTCCGTCAGGTGGTCCTAGTATAAACTGACGCCCTATCCAACAACCCTAAGCTGCGGCAAAGGGATTATAAACTTACCACCTTCTTCGATAAATCTCTGGTGCCGTTTAATAATCTGCTCAGCATAATTCCAAGCCAGAATAATCACATAATCCGGACGACGCGCATAAAGATCGGCCGACGATAAAACTGGAATATGGCAGCCGGGGCTGAATAAGCCCTGCTTTAGAGGATTATCGTCTGCCAAAAAATCAAGTTTATTCGTCAATTCGAAATGCCATAACAAAGTAGTTACCGTTGTAGATGCGCCATATCCTGCAACGCTTTTACCAGTGGCCTTTAACTCGTCAATTAGCTTATTCAAATTTGCCTTACGCAACCTGATTTCATCACTGTACTTACGATAAATTTCCAGTTTACCAAAACCGCGACTTTGCTCATACTCCAGCAATTCGCCAACAATATGGGCAACCTTGTATGCACCGCCAGGCCTCCGCTGAGCAAAACATCTAATTGATCCACCTTTGGACGCTATGCGTTGCACGTCAAATAGCTCCATATTTAAGCTCTCGAAAAATCGTGTGAGCGGCTCAATAGAATGATATGAGACATGCTCGTGATAAACCGTATCAAAAACGAAACGATCAACAATATCCACCAAGTAGGACACCTCAAAAACAAAAACACCATCTTCACCTAAAAGAGTGTGTATACCCCTCACAATTTCAGCCAAATCGTCCGCATGTGCAAAAACATTATTTGCTGTAACTAATGAGGCAGGTCCATACTCTTTTAGAATACTTCTTGCAATTGATTCGTCGAAAAACTCTGGTAAAGTATTTATACCCTGAGCTGTAGCAGTCTCTGCAATTTGGCGGGCAGGATCAACACCTAAAACTTTAAAATTCTTTTCCTTAAAGAATGTCAATAAAGAGCCATCATTACTTCCAATTTCAACAACCAGCGAACTGGGCTGTAATGCGAGCATGTACACCACATCATCTGCATAGCGGCGGTAATGATCGACTAGCCCTGAGGAACTAGAGGTGACATAAATGTAATCCCGAAAAAGAATATCTGGATCAACCACATCCAGATTTTGTACGTGACCACAACCTTGGCATAAATAGAGATCCAATGGGTAAATATCCTGCTTCTCATGTAATTCATCGGAAGTTACGTATGCGTCCGCTATGGGTGAGGACTTAATCGGCAAAGCTAATATAAGATCATTGCAATTACATAGGCGACAGTTATTTCTTCGGGTAAGTATGCTCATGGTGTAGGATTTCAGATTAAATAGACTTTAGTTTCCTGGCGAGGGTTTCTGGCCAGACTTGCGAGAGGCCACCGTCAACATAAAGATTCTGACCGCTTATAAAGCTAGCTGCCGGGCTACAAAGAAATGCTACCGCATTAGCACTATCCACTGCACTACCCATACGACCCAACGGAATAATTTCCTCATAAAGATCGAGTAACTCTTTGTTATTTAAATAAAAATCTTTGGACTCTTCTTTCAAAAAGGTAAAAGGTGTTACAGCATTTACCCTTATTTTCCTCTGCCCCAAATTGACTGCGTAAAAACGAGCAATATGATTAAGACCGGCTTTTCCGACGTGGTAACTCAAAGGTTGACCCTCACCGATATAATCACCAAATACTGAACTGACTACCACAATGCCCTTATCACCCTCTGGTACAAATTTTGAAGTCAACCCATCAATAAGACTTTTTGTTGCAGTCATGCTAACTTGGATTTCTCCCATCTAGTCATTTTCCTTGCCACGGTAACGCTGGCAAAATACCAGATAATTAAGGGGGCCAAACTCAGAAACTGCAGCGTCGGCAGCATCTAGAGCTTTATTGCCGTCTTGTAAGTCTGCATTCCAATATTTAGCATTCTTAACATTGAGGTCTTCTTCAGGCGGATCGCGGCGACCTATTACCGAAACCTGGTGACCTTTGGAAGTAAGAATTCGCATAAGTTCGCGACCTAAACCACGGGTTCCGCCGATTATGAGGGTATGAGGCATAAATTAATTTTCCGTTGATTATTTCGTTTTGTTGGTGATAACTTGAGCGATGATAGATCCCAGTAGGTAATTAAATTTCAAGTGCTAGTGGGCTTAGGCTAAATATAGAACAAAATACGCCGCCTTTGTCTAAGTAAGCTTTCTTGGAAGCCAAAACTTTTTCCTCGCTCTCTGGACTCAACGATAATAAACACATATCAATCTCGCCCTCATCAAGAATCTTGGAGTTTCGTATAGGTAAACCGGAACCCGGCATTAACATACCCTGCTTGTGCGGATTATCATCAATCACGCACTCAATAACTTGCCCAAGATCATACAGGTTCAAGAATTTAACTGCCAAATGCCCCGCACCAAAGACGGCAACTTTTTTTCCTGATGAGTGTATCTCAGTAATACGATCGATATAGCGCTGCCGAATTTTTAGAAACTGTGAAGAAAAAAGCTGCGCACGCATAAATTCGGCATTAATATTCACTAAATTACTCTTATTATTGGGCTGCTCCACTTTTATAATACCGATTAAAGAATCTTCGAGAGCATAGGGGTAGGTAAAAGCATCAAGTACGAAAAGCCCGTTAATCTCAAAAAAACTTTTTAATGTAGTAGGTGAAAAGTATGTAATGTGTTCTTCCCAAACAAAACTATAATCAAACACATCAAGAAATTTTTGGCTATCGGGTACCTCAAAAACAATGTACCCACCAGGTTTAACTAATTGCTTTAGAGCTGCCAAGAAAGCACGTGGGTCATGGGTATGCTCTAAAAAATGACGGACCAGCAATAGGTCTACAAGACCTCGGCGACTGGCAATCTCCCGTGTGCGATCCTCTCCAATATTTGATTGTATCGATTCAAGACCAGCCCTTGTGTCTAGAAGGCCCAGATCAAGGGTTGCATCCAAACGAAATGTATTTGCAAAACCAAGCCGATTTAAGCGCGCGATTGAAGTGTCGTCTTTGTATGTAAGTCCGGCAATAACAGAATCCTCTGAAATTCCCGGAAGTTTGGCAAGTCTATCCATAAGCGCATCAAGATGACCCTCGGGCTCGTTGTATGTCATCCAGTCAAAACGAGGCTTCACCATAGCTGCCGGCATCGAATCAATTAACTGAACTAACATACAGGTGCCGCACTGCCCAATTGTCAAGCAATGTTGGTCATTATCCACTTCACCTAATTGAATAAATCGATTGCTTGGTGGTTGTTTGCCAAAGTCGATCAGAACATTGACTGAGGCGCCGCAACCTAAGCAGTTGTAGTGTAGTGAACTCATTTTTTTTGCGTGGCACAATAAATGCCGCCGCCTATCGCTTAATAATGCTACTGTTAAAGTATTAACATTCTAACTAAAATTTAAAACAATTGTAAGGTCAGGTTAATAGCTATAACGCTCCTGATCCTCTTCTTTCGATAGTACTTCCGTGCTCTTTCTTGTCTTGATCAACACACTTTTTTTAGTAGCTGACAGTGTAATTTTTTACTATCTTTGCTTTGTTTACTTCCAAACTATCAGCTCATTTTTACCTAATTTCTATCTTCGGTTTACTTTTAACATTGTTTGGGTTTCTCAAATCTGAGAAAATCTGATTGATATAACGCCCTTCATTTTCTACTGTAGAAAGGGAGAGGTGATCATAATCTTTGTACTTTAAATATCCTTTGTCGCTAAACTTAAGACAATATGCACTATCGCAAAGATAATCAAATGGGTCAATCACTTCTAGATCATGGCTTTTGGCGAGCTTTAATAGCCTACTTGCTGTCGGATCACGCCTTTCTAATGCAGTTTTTGTAGGAAGCTCAAGAAGAGAATTTTCGCTGCTAACAATTGAAGTGCTTATTCCTCGCTTAATTCTCAAAAGAGATTTTGGATTTAGTTCCTCTCCAAAGGGATTATCTAAAACCAATACAACTCTAATTCCATTACTTTTCAACTTCTTTAATAAAGCTTCAAACTGTAAATAGGTAGCATCAAGCTCCAGTTTACTCACTGAAATAAACTCTTGCCCTACTACGCCACCGGGGCCATTTCCACAACATCTAATGTATGTGTTCACATTTGGATTGTTCAGTTTTAGTGCCCAAAAATAGCTGAATATAACTGAGCTTGTATTAACAGGTAATTGTAAACTTTCGACTGAAAGTGTGTTTAGAGGTGCTAATTTAAAGTACATATTCGTTGATTTAAATATGTCAGAATTTTCATCTACGTAATCAGCAATGGCATGCCAATACTGATAGGCGTGTGAGTCGCCAATAAATAAAGTGGATGAGTTGCCATCTTTTATTTCACCGACACGCATATAGCCATCTTTGATTTCATGTATAAGTCGATGTGGAGGATAATCACGAAAGTTCCATTCTATTGCTATTGCTTGGATCCACTCATTAGAATCAGGATAAGTAATGCGCGAACTAAATCCTTTTAGGAAATGGCCTAATAAACCAAAAATAATGAAGGCGCAGCCTATGGACGCCAATGACATAAATAGTTTTATACGGGAAGCATTCTTATTCTTACGAAAAGGTTGCTCAATAAATTGCCAGCTAAAGTAAGACACTATTAGAGTTGCAATCGACAGCACAAGAAAACTACTTAATGCAACCTCGCCATAAAAAATACGAGCAAAAGCGAACATCGGTTGGTGTACCAAATATGCCGAATAGCTCAGCAGACCAATGCCAACAAAGACTTTAGTACTCAGTAATTTAGCAGCCAACGTTTCTTTTTCAGCAAACAAAATGAGAAGTACTACACCTAGCACTGGAATGAGTGCGTATATACTTGGAAAGGGCGTTGTCTCGTCATATGCAAATATTGCAAATATAATTGCTACTAGCCCAATGAGTGATAGTGAGTTATTTTTCTGTACTCCTCTTTTATGCACAACAAACGCAGCAATAGAACCAGAGAATATTTCCCATGCACGTGTAGGTGCAAAGTAAAAGTTTGCACTAGGTTGGTTACGCCATCCCCATTCACTTAAAAATAGGCTGACTAAAGCCATCATAACAATCACCCAAAACACACGGCGCTTGCCATATCGCCAAACTAGGAAAAGAAAGATAGGGAATAGCATGTAGTACTGTTCTTCAACAGCTAAGCTCCACGTATGAAGTAAGGGCTTTTCTTGAGCTGAGGCAGAAAAGTAACCACTCTCTTGCCAAAATAGTATGTTTGAGGCAAATAGGCTAACGGCAACAAGACTTTGCGAAAAGTCTTTCATCTGATCTGGAAGCATCCACATCCATGCCAGTGGAATGCACATCATCATAACAAAGAACAACGCCGGCAATATCCTTCGTGCACGTCTTTCATAAAAGTTGATAAGACTAAAACGATTGCTCTCAATATCTTCAATAATGATTGTTGTTATAAGATATCCGCTGATAACAAAGAATATGTCAACACCAACGAAGCCGCCACTAAATAGTTCAAATCCAGCATGGAATAAGATAACTGGTACAACAGCAAGTGCACGTAACCCATCAATTTCAGCGCGATATTTCAAATCTGGAATCCTCTGGAAGAAATTGAAATACGCTCAAAATTAATGTCTCTTGATCTAAATAATGACTTAATACAATATTAACTAGCGACTATAGAGTGCCGTGGAAATACAGCATCAATCCAAATTAAATGGGGCTGTATTAAATTTAATCTCAATATGATGGCGGCATGAGAAAAAAACTCATTGAGATCCTACATTAATAGGAGCCTCTGCATTCTGGATATATCTAGCGACATGAACCAAAATTATTAACAAAAGGGAATTAAAAAAAAGCAACAAGTTTCCGATAATTATCTCCTCTTTCCATAAATATACAAAAAGAGAATTTTCTTTTAAAAAATTGGACACAAAGTACCTACCAGGGCGAAAACCTATCCAAACATATGAAACAAGAAACACAACTATGATGGCATTGAGACTAAAAGATGTAATTAGTTTAGCTCTAAGTTTTGGATACTCATAAACTATGATGCTCGCAATCAAAAAAAATGAAGGTACCAAGAGGATGAAAGTATGAGAATGAGATCTCAAAGTTAAAATTGGAAGAAGGCAAACCCAAAGTAAATAAGATTCCTTAACCAAAGTAAAGCTAAATTCTCTTCTTTCATTCCATTTCAAAAAAAACGTAAAAGTAGTTGCTGCAAATAAACATATAGAAATAATTACGGCTGAGATCAATATCGATAACAGCCCGTAAGAACTATTCAAATAGATCAATCTAGATTCATCGCCCATTATAGATGTAGTGAATCGTAAAAAAAACTCTGGGAGACCAGTAAATTCTCCTGAAGGGCTTAATGGTCCTATATACCCCATTGTGCCTCCCAGTGGAAACGCTGACTCTACAATAGTTTGAATAAGTGAAAAGTTATTCACGAAAGATACAATAGTTACTAAAATGCTAAATAATATAGCTGAGATTATTAGGTCTCCCCAACGCTTACCCAATAGAATAGGCACTATCAAAAACCACGGAATGAATTTCATAAAAGCAGCAAAACTAATACAGATAATTTCTCCACAATGCCTTCTACCTAGAGCAAAGTAAATAGCTAAGCTTATGCAAAAAAACTCAAATATTTCCGGAAATGCAGCAATAGATATTGATAGGATAACAGGATAGAAACAAAGGCTTAATGCAATGCAGAATAAACTTACAACTTTTGGAAGGTTTGCAAACTTTAGGCAGAAATACAACCCCAAAAAATACAATAATATTGATGCAATTGCAAAATGATATATTGTTATAAATGAAAAGTAATTGGTTAAACCCCATAAAAGGGAATAAAGCGGTCCATAGAAAATCCTATCAGGGATTTGAAGATCGCCAAAAGTGGCTGCATAAAAATCTCCATTAAAATGCCTTGGTATTGAATAGTAAATACCTTCGTAAAAAAGTACTCTCAAACCCCATATTATTGCAGCCAAGCAAAGTAAAAAAAATATAGTATTTATATATTTTTTTACATTGCCTCTTAAAGAAAAGTTAATCATTATTTTTTTGATATATTTCACTTATGATGTAAAAGGGTCTACCCTTAGATTCTCGAAATATTTGACTTATATAAATACCCAATATTCCAATAGTTATCAATTGGACACCCCCAAAAAAACTTACCAAAACAAATAGTGATGTCCAGCCCCTAATTGAAGTTTCAGGATTTAGTACTTTATGGATGACTAAAACAAGCGCAAAAATAAAGGATGCAATCGTTATAATTACCCCAGCAGCAGAAGATAAATATAGCGGCTTATCACTAAATGAAGTTAAGCCATTAAATGCGAAGCTAATATATTTTTTTAACGAAAAGGTTGTGGAGCCGGCATATCTGATGTCCCTTCTATAAATGACGGCTTTTTGTTTAAAACCAACCCAGGCAACCATACCTCTGTAGTACCTGTTAGATTCGCACATTTTTTTTAATATATCTATAACCTGACGATCAATAAGCCTAAAGTCACCAGCATCAGGTGGAATTTTAATATCCCCAATTGAATTTAATATTTTGTAGTACCACCTTGCTGTAGCCTTAAAAAGAATACTACCACCGTCCCTGATTGGCCTTTGCCCATAGACCACCTTATTCCCACGCTCCCATTCGGCAATAAAACTAAATATTACCTCAGGGGGATCCTGAAGATCGTCATCAATAATTACCGCCAAATCTCCTCGCAAAAAATCAAGTCCAGCAGCGATTGCACTTTGATTTCCAAAATTCCTGGCAAAGTTAATGATATTAATATTGTGATCGAGAGAACGCAAATGTAATAATTTTTCCAAAGTTAAATCATTACTGAAATCATTAACAAATATAATTTCATGATCAAACCTTAAACTAAGCTTGTTTAAGACGGATTTTAATCTACGATAAAACTCCTCAATTCCTTTTTCTTCATTGTAAGTAGGAACTACAATAGATAACAACTTTTTTGAACTTGACGTAATATCAGATGCCCTATATATATACTTAAGATAACTGGTATTAGACTTGATCCCAATAATACTTATATTGCGATCACTATCATTATTTTCATTGTGCTTTAAAATCATGCACTCTGGA
>Ga0114980_10001221_pt1 | contig 18398 bp, 35 predicted proteins | sample S_140806_EF_Meta_FD_87018 | JGI IMG/M metagenome (GOLD analysis project Ga0114980, IMG submission 87018) | Freshwater microbial communities from Lake Simoncouche, Canada to study carbon cycling - S_140806_EF_MetaG | ecosystem: Environmental > Aquatic > Freshwater > Lake | place: Lake...
AACTGCCAATGATTATGAAAAGCGCATCTTTGCAAATCCGGCTGCTTATGGGTTTGAGCGCGGCAGTGCTGAAGACCCCAACGTGCGAATGAAAAGCATTCAAAGTAGGCTTACTAGGGCTGACCAACTTGCCAGAAGTCAAGTTCCTGAATTTGTGGCACAAGCAAATTCACTTAGGGCAACGGCCACAACTGAGCGCGATGCTTTGAAGAAGGATTTAGAGAAAATCTATGGGGCAGATGTTGCTCGCAATCTTGAGATTTCAAAATCTCAAGTTGCAAGGGCTGACAAGCGTGCCGATGAGGGTGCGGCCCGTACCGTTAAAATAGAAAAATTAATTAACGATATTGACACGCTTGCAGCACTTCAGGCAGAAGGCTTGCCCGGTGGCGGCATCAGTAGCGCCATAAATAAGGTGAAAGGTATATACCAAAGTATAACAGGTCAAGAATTGAAACTTTTAGGGGACAATCCTGCTGCACAATATGAATATGCTGTTAAAATTGCAGCAACCCAAGTGGCTGAAGCTATTAAGGATATTGGTGGGCAGCGCGCCCCAGCCTTTACGGGCGCTTTGGAGTCAAAAATTGCCCCAGACCCGGAAAAATTGACACCGGGAGCCATCCACTTGCTTCTTGGGAAAGCCAAGGGCGATGCTCTTTATAATCTGGACCGCGATACTGATTTTGAAAAAAATTACCGACGTTCCGATCCGGCTCAACATCCACGCATATTTAGGGAAGCACCTGAAGAGTTTAACGGCAAAAAACTTACTGGTCAGGAAAAGTACAATAGGCGGGTTGCTCAAGCTTTCAGTAGTCTTCCGCAGCCTACTGCCGACCCAGCCATGTCCGAAAATACTGCCCTACTTCGGAAAGAATATGGGCATCTTGGATATGAGCCAAAGATGGGCGGCGCTACAGAGTCGGCACCGGCCCCAGCTATTCCTGTTGCAAGCGAACGTGTAATGGATAAGATTTACACAACGCCAAACGGGAATTTCCGCTGGAAGGGAACTGGATGGGAGAGGGCTCAGTAATGGCTGATCTTCTGTCTGACGCGGATATTGGCATATCGCCTTCCCCAAAAGGGGAGGCTAAGGGAGGCTTGCTTTCTGATGCAGACATTGGATTAAGCACGCCAGTTGCTGTTGGTAAAGGTGAGAAACAAGCCGTAGCAGATGAAGTTCTTGTTGCTAAAGAACGCGGCTACATCCCAGATGCGGTAAAAACATTTGCGCGCAGCGCCGCAGACACCGCTCTTTTTGGTGGCCCGACCCATGCGATGGCCCTAACCCGCTCTTATTCAGAAAACATACCATATCAAGAAGCCCTTGCTAAGGAACGGGCCTATAGGGATGCACTTGAACGGCAAAACCCTAAACCTTCTATGGCGGGGACCGGCATTGGAATTGTTGGCGGCTTGCTGGTTCCTGCGGGTCCAATAGGCGCTGCCGGTATGCGGGCTGCCCAACTGGCTGGTCGTTTGGGGGCTGGCGCTACGGGCAAGGCTGCGGCTAGTGGCGCAACCATTGGTGCTGGCTTTGGGGGGCTGTCTGGCGCTTTTGAGAAATATGGCACAGACCAGTTTACTCCGGGAGAGATTGCAAAGTCAGCGGCCATAGGTGGTGTTGGCGGCGCTGCGCTTGGGTCCGCTGCTGAAAAGGTTCTTGGTAGGTCTGTTGCGCCAGAATATGCTGCTAAGGCTGCAATTTTGGAATCACAAGGCGTTCCAGTATCCCGCCAAATGGTAACTGGTATTGCCGCCCCTGAAGGCGCTGCCAGCAAGACCGCAGAAGAAATGGCTACAAAGGCAAAAGAAATTCTTGAGCAAAAGCGTCAAAGCCTTATCAAGCCAGAAGTCAGCCAATCTGCTGGTGCGGAGGCGTTGCAGGCTGCTGGACAAAAAGCTTTTAAAGAGTCCCAAGCGCCGTACAAAGCTTTGGAGGCAATGCCAGAGTCATTTACATTCAAAACACCCGGACCTAGCGCGCAGGGCGTTTTGCCTTTTGCTGAAAAAGACTTGCAGGACGTTTTCAAAACCAAACAATCTGCCTATACATACATTAACGATTTCGTCAGGGATAACATTGCCGCCAAAAAGGTCAACCCAAATTGGCAAGAGTTAACTGGCAATTACCCCGCAGCAAATGACGCGCAGAAGGTGTTGAACATCCACCTGAATCATTTTGACAATAAGACTAGCGGACCCACTTTTGCGGATATTTTAGAAGCCAAAAAGAAACTTGGTGAATCGTACCGCTTGGCACGCACTACCGACGATAGCATAGCTACTCAAGCAATTATTGATGGATACAAAAACGCTGTCAATCAAGCGGTAATAGATGGCCTATTCATGGGCGACAAGGGCATCGCAACGGCAAATATGGCGATAGCCGACAAAGGATGGTCGCAATACATAAAGGATTTTAATCCTAAAAAAGGAGCGGAATCTTCTATATTTAAGGGCATTCTTGGCAAAATGGTTGACCCCGATACCGGCTATCTTGCCCAAAATCTGACGCCTGAAATGGCGCAAGCCGCGCAGGGAATGATTGATGCTAAAATCATTGACCCCAACTTAGGCCCATCGCTGTACAAGCGCCTTCAGCGCATAGTTGGCACCGATACTCCCGCTATGCAAAACTTCAATTCTTTGATTAAAAACCAAATGCTCACGCCCAAGAATGGCGATCTATCTTTGCTTCCTAAGCAAATCGCTAAATACACGGATTCCGCCTCCCTGCCTGTTACCCTGCAAGCTTTTGGGGCTAAGGGCGGAAACCTTCGCAGCCTAGCAGCCAACGCCAGCGATTCTGTTGAAACAGTTGCTGCCAAAAAACAACTTCTTGATCTTCAAAACATGAGCAAAGCAATAGAAATAATTAATGCCCGCCCGGTGTCTGATGACGCTAAAAAGTCCATGATTGGGGCACTCTTGAAGAAGACCATTCCTGCCGCCGCTGGTGCTGCCTTTGGCTACCCCTTTGGCGGCGTTTTGGAATCTATCATTGGCGGCGTGGCCGGGAAAACTCTTGGGGAGATTGGCGGCGGCGTCGGTTCTATTGCAGCTTCCCGTGCCCAACGTGCGGGGGCTCCCAAGACAATGACAAAAGAGGGGCAGGGATTTGATGTACCAAAAATCCCCTACTCCGTCTTCCCGGTCGTCAAAGATTTTGAAGAGCTTGCCCCGGCACCCAAGGAAAGCGGCTATAGAATGCCGCGCCCTCTTACGATTAACGGCCCCGGAAGCCGTGTGGAGCGCAAAGCTGGCGGCAGGGTCTCTGATCGCCTGATCCGTGAAGTAGAACGGGCTAAAAAGAGTATCAATTCCAATACCGAATCACTATTAAATACTCCCGACAGCCATGTGGCACATGCGTTGGAAATCGCCAACAGAAATTTAGAGGGCTAGTATGACTAGTACGTTTACTACTAACAAAGTACTGGAACTACCAGCCAATGGCGATTACGTTGATTATTGGAACGTCCCCGTCAACGGCGACTTGACCATCATCGACCAAGCCTTTGGCGGTGTCACTAGCCTGAATGCCACGTCAGGCAGCGCCACGTTAACAGCAGCGCAGTATAGGCCGCTGATCCTTTCGATTGCTGGAGACATTGCCGCTGACGTTACATACACCATTCCCACTGGTAAGGGTGGTCAATGGGTAGTGAACAACGCAACGACGACCAGTAATGCTTCACGGGTGATTATCGCTTCTGGCGGCGGCGGGGCCAATCAAGTTGCCCCGCGTGGCGCACAAGCCGTACTGGCTTGTAATGGCACGGATGTTTGGAATGTCGCTTCGGTGGGCACATCTGTTCCCACTGGCGGCGGCACTGATGCCATTTTTTACAACAACGGCCAGACGGTAACAACCAATTACACCATTCCTACTAGTAACAACTCTGGCACTTTTGGGCCAATTAGTATAGACTCAGGTGTGACAGTAACTGTTCCCACTGGCTCAACTTGGACGGTAATCTAATGCCTGTAGCAATCAAAGGTTCCGGCGGCGGGTCTGTCACGCTTACTGCGGCTGCTGCTGCTGCTGACACGACGCTGACGCTGCCTAATACCAGCGGGACGGTGGCTCTGACTGCGAGCCCCACATTTAGCGGGACAGTCACGGCTACTACTGTCACCAGCCCTGCGTCTACGGCTCTCACCATTCAATCGGCTGGCACGACTGCGATGACGGTTGATACAAGCCAGAATGTGGGGATTGGGACGACAAACTTCAGTGCAACAAACACAAATGGCATAGTGGTCCTTGGCCCGACAGGTTCTACGACCATATCTGTGGGCCATATTAACGGTACTTCTAATGGGTCTACTTATTATTATATGCTTTACAATGGAGCGGCCATCGGCTCCATCTCTCAAAACGGTACGACCGCCGTTTCCTACAACACCACATCCGACTACCGCCTGAAGGAAAACGTCGCCTCAATGATGACCGGGCTGGCTACTGTCAAGGCGCTTAAGCCGGTCACCTACAATTGGATCAGCGACAAGTCTGCGGGCGAAGGCTTCATCGCGCATGAGCTTCAAGCTGTTATCCCCCACGCGGTCACAGGCGAAAAGGATACCGTCAACGAAGACGGGTCTATCAAGCCGCAGGGTGTAGACTACAGCAAGATCGTCGCCCACCTTGTCGCCGCCATCCAAGAACTTTCCGCCAAGAACGACGCGCTTGAAGCGGCCAACGCTGCATTTGAAGCCCGTCTCTCTGCGTTGGAGGCTATCTAATGTCCACACTCAAATCCATCAACGTCATCCACCCATCCAGCGCGACGAACAACATCGTCAACGATGCGTCTGGCAATGTGGCGATAGGCGGGACGCTTACTGTTGGCGGCGTAACTAATTCACTTGGCACTCCGGGCACCGCAGGCAATGTGCTGACCAGCACAGGATCGGCTTGGACTAGTTCTGCGCCAAGCAGTGGCATTAACCTTCAAAACAGGCTCTGGACCGGCTTCAGTTCTACTGGCTCCATTTCTGGGACAACCCTGACGGTAACGGCTGTGGCCGGTGGGCTTCTGACTGTTGACTCCGTTATTACTGGCACCGGCGTGACTGCCGGGACGAAGATCACGGCGCAGTTGACGGGATCGTTTGGTTCGACTGGGACATATACCGTCAGCGCATCGCAGACTGTTTCCAGCACCACCATATCATCTACTGGCGGAAGTTGGACATGCCCCGCTGGCGTTACGCAAGTCCGCGCGACAGTGATTGCAGCAGGCTCAGGCGGCTACAGTGATGGCACAACTAGCCTTAACGGTAGCGCGGGTGGGGTTGCTGTTGGTTATTACACAGTGGTTCCAACGACTGTTTACGCGGCAACCGTTGGTGCGGCCTCTGCCGGAGTTGTTACGGGGACATCAAGCGTTGGTGGCTCAAGTTCTTTTGGGTCTCTTCTTTCTGCCACTGGCGCAACGGGTGCGTCTAGCGGCGGAGCTGGCTCCGGCGGCGCTGGATCGGGCGGTAATTTAACTAATAGTTTTTCTTCTGGTGTTAATGCAGCAAGCGGATTTATTCCATATTTCAGAAATAGTATAAATCAACAAGCAATTTCCGGGGTGTCATCAACTGCCAAATATTGGACCCCAGTTGCTAGTAGCGGGGGGCCTTATGTTGCGGGCGGTGGCGGCGCTGGCATTGGCGCGTATGGCGGCGTCGGCGGCATCATCTACCTAGAATATGTGGGGTAATGACATGACACAGCAAGCCCTTATCTCACCCAATGAGCCGGTCTACAACTACGCAACGCCGCCCGCTCAGATTGGCCTCCGCATCGCCCAGACCGTTCCTGACGGTGATGAGTTCCCTGTTGCTGACCCCCTCTATTGGGTTCCGTGCGCCGACGATGTTGACGCCAGCACCTATTACTGGAACGGGTCTGCGGCTGTTGTAAAGCCCGCGCCGCCCGCGCCGGTTAGCCCCCCCAAGCCCACCCTTGAAGAGTTGCAGGCACAGCTTGCTGCGCTTTCTGCCCAAATCTCTGCGTTGGGAGCAAACTGATGGCTATCACCCTGAACGGCACTACCGGCATCACCACCCCCGCAGACACCATAACGGGCAACGCCACGGTGGGCGGGACGTTGGCGGTTGCTGGTGCTACGACGGTCGGCGGCGTTGCTGTGGTGGCAGTAGCACCCAGCACGGCTGGGAATGTGCTGACCAGTAACGGATCGGCTTGGACAAGCGCCGCTCCCGCATCGTCTGGCGGCTTCTCCAACATGCAAGTCTTCACAAGCACCGGCACTTTCACTGTCCCGGCTGGCGTCACCAAAGTGAAGGTGACGGTTGTTGGCGGCGGTGCCGCTGGCGGTGGAGCATCTTCAAGCTGTAGTTTCTATAGCGGTTCCGGCGGCGGCGGTGGCGGCACATCAATTAAAATTGTGTCCGGCCTAACTCCCGGCGGAACTGTTGCCGTTACCGTTGGCGCAACGGTGTCTGGTGGCAGTGGGAATGGTTCTTCCGGTAATACTTCGTCTTTTGGCGCATATTGTTCTGCCACTGGGGGTGCGGGTGGTCTACTTGGAAACGGTGGCGTAAAAAAAGGCGGAACTGGCGGTGTTGGTACGGGTGGCGATATTAATTTTTACGGAAGTGCGGGTGGTGTTGGAACAACCGTCCCTTTTGTAAATGGTGGTGGAGGGTCATTTTTAGGGGGTGGCTCTGTTGCGCCAACTGTTGATGGAACCGGCACCCCCGGCCTCGCTTATGGCGGCGGTGGTTCGGGTGCAGTATCAAATGGCGGATTTCCATATAATGGCGCATCGGGCGCTGCTGGCGTTGTGATTGTGGAGTACTGATATGAAACAAGCTCTCATTTCCCCCACAGAACAAGTCTACAAGTACGATGGCACCCTGCTGGGTGAGCGCGTTGCCCAGACAACCACGACTCCGTTTGAGGTTGCTCCGCCCTTGTTTTGGATGGCCTGCAACGATGATGTTGAGGCAGATCAATGGTACTACGACCCAGCCACCTTTACGATTAACCCGATCCCTGTGAAGCCCGTGCCGCCGCCAAAAAACGAAACCACAGAAGAACCCACGGTGATCTGACATGATGCAGACGATCCCCATTCAACACGGCATCATCGGCGGGACGGTCTACGACTTCCCCGTGGTTGGGGACGTTCTGCCCATGCACACCCACACTGAGGCGGATGTGCATATATCCATTGTCGCCAAGGGGTCGTTCAGGGCGCATGGGGATGGCTGGGAACGCACACTGGTGTGTGGGAATGTGGTAGACTGGCCCGCGCATTACCCGCATGAGTTTGTGGCGCTGGAGGCTGGTAGCCGCCTTGTGAACATTCGCAAAGCATAAAAAACCCCGGCCTGACCGAACAGACCGGGGCAAGTAGGTTCACGACAAATCATGGGGTTGGGCTACACAGGCGGCATACGCATAACCTTCGCCGCAAGTAAGCCAAAGACCATTCCTTGACTTGCCGATTATGGCAGACTCACCAGAACCATGCAAGCCATTTGACTCCTACAGTTGCACAAATTCGCTGCTTGTAGACCGCCCATATGTGATATTGGTCTGGCCCCTGATGTCGGTGTTTTGCCAGCACCAGCACTGCCCATCGGCTTGGAAGACTATCCAAATCAGATCATGGTCACTGCCATAGTCCACTAGAATGTGGGCAAGAGCTTTGCCCTTTGGGGTGACAACGGGGATCGGTGGGTTAAGCTGTAGCAGCATGTGGCTTTTCCTTTAGCTTAGAGATATGCGTATAGCAAAGCTTGTGGTGTGTTTTGCAGTATGATGATGCGCCTCTTTGTTCGCCGCAGAACAGTGCTTCATCATCTGCATTCCTGCCAATAATGTACCGGCAAGAACTTGGTTTTAGCTTCATCAGTGTGATGCCACTGGTTGGTCCGTTACTAGGCAAGTCTCCACCAGCAACTGCTATGTGCAGAAAATTGCTGACTACAGATACCCTTTTGCGCTCATTGTCCGCAATCTTAGCCCTGACGGATATGATGCGTTCCGCACCCATCCGGTAGTCAATTTTACCAGAAGCCCGGCATCTGCCCAGAATACCCATAACGGTGTTTCTGGTGATGCCAAGGTTTCTGGCAATCTGACCCCCGGTTAGGCCCGTCTTCCACATTTCAACGATAGCGTCTGTATTTGGGTTTATTGGGGTTCCCATTTGGTTTCCTGTTCGTTTTTTGGTAGTTCGCCTTTCAAAAAATAGGCGGCAATAGCCATGTAGTTAATGCCGTCCATATAGTTGTCAAGATGGTGTTTGCTTTCCTGCATACGACCAAGCTTGACGGCAAGCAACATCATGGCAATTTCGTAATTGCTGACGTGCTTGCCCAACATGACAGAAGCTATGGTGCTGATCCTGTCAAAGTTTTCCTCTAGATGTCCATACTCCTCCCCGCGCTGGGTCATTATTTCGGCGCACTGAGCCAGCATTTCCTTGGGCGTCATCATTGATCTTCTCTTCCATGTCGATAAACTCTTGGACCTTCCCAATATGGGAAGTGTTCAGGATAGTCATGCCGCGATCTTCCCAGAATATGCTATCGTCGTAGTTCTTCCGGCGATACCATTGACGGCCCATGATGAACTCTTCACCGTTCATCAGTTCGCAAAATTCTTCTGTAGATTTGACTTCTTCAACGTCCATAGTCACATGATGGACCAAGTTGCCGGAAGTGCTGGGCATATTCATCGTAATCAGGAATCTCATTTTATTCTCCTTCGATGTCAATTCTGATGAATTTGACATGTTCTATTGGGCAAGCGTAAAAGCTTTCTTCCTTGCGGGTGTTACTAGCCCATTTTTTGATTACCTTCCAATGTTGTTTTGTGTCTGGCAGTATCAGTGCCGCATGGGTCATCGCGGCGTTCAGTATAACGTAGTGCGGATCATCAGCCAATGCCCTATTTACGGCAGCTTCATTGGAAACCAGCATATCTTCGTAAGGCCAGTCATTCGCGCATGTAAATACAACATTGCGTCCTTTGACTTCGATGCGCTTCACTGGTGTGTCTGGCTTGTTGGCGAATATGTCCCCCAAGTCTATAACACCAGTTTCGGCAGGAATCCTTACATCATAGCCTTTTCGATGAAGCCATTTAGCCACAACAAAAACAGCGTGGACGGAGCCCTTCAACCTATCCTGAAACCCTGTTTCACTGGTCGTCATGGCCCTCATTCCTTCTGACAACAGACCCATCCATCTTCTTTTTCCACATGGAGTTTCGCCCGCCCGGCATTTGAGACTTAGGGCGCTTGGCACCAATGTGCTTTTGATGGATGCGTTTGACCTTGGCGATTAGCGGGATGTCCACTTTGCTAGTATGGGTGCGATGACACTTGCGATGAGCAACCAGCCAATTAGTATCATCGTCCTTACCGCCAGCTTCCAATGGGATTTCATGGCTAACGTCCCAATCTTCTCCCGGAACAACTTTCATGCGGCACAAATGGCAGACGCCACTATGCCGCAGAAAGATGTCAGCCCGCATCTTGGCAGTAATGCGGACCCGCTTCATTAGTGCTTCATCATATTCTTGTGAAACTCATCATCAAGTTCTTGGTCTTCGTCATGCTCATCCGCCGCTTCCTTCATAACATTAACTGCCATTTGGATTCCCCAGACAAGGTTGTAAGACACAATAGCCGCATGGGAGCGGGCTTCATTTGAGTCGTCCGAATATTCCATAATGGCATTCAGCATTGCCGTCGAAAGCGTGGACATCTTCATAGCGAAATCATACTTACCAATGATCTTTTCCATTTCTAGGAAAAGTTCAGATACCTCTTTGGCTTCTCCCTTTGGCATTTTGGCGATTTCGTCCTCAAATTTCTTAAATTTGTCTTTCATGGGTATCTCCTATAAGCGCATTTCAGCGCGGTTGTTTGCTTCGGCGGATTGCCATTCTTGGAACCGCATTTTGATGTAGTCTACCTTGACCTTTAATAGCGCCGCTTTCTTACGCGCCGCCAACATTTTTTGTAAATGATCCATCCAAGCATCTGATGCTTTGACGTTCATTTCTGCGCGGCTTACGGCAATGTCACCGTAAGCCGCCATCATGCGAGATAGAACAGCACCCTTGGTCTCTTCCAGCAAGTTAGCAGCAGAATCAGCGTCTACCCACTCTTCTGCTGCGAGTCGGAATTGCTCTGATAAGGGCGCGTTTTCCATAGTTCACCTCAAAAGGGAAGGTCGTCGTCCGCAAGTTCAGCGGCTGACTGGCGGCTAGGTGCGGGCCTTCCGCCTGTAGCCATGTCTCCATCCTTGCGCGTCACGGCAAAGCTGATCCACTTTTCGTTGTTCTTGTCTACCTTGGTCCAACCGCTCACCCAATACTCCACGCCGTCGATCATGGCGTTCCCGGTCAAGTTAGGCTGCTTGTCGGTTTCCTTGCGGTTGTTCTTGAACATAGCCCCGGTATTGTCACGCTTTTCATATGCCATCGTCTTCCCCTTCCACGTTGAAAGCTGCGTCCAGCAGAGCGATCTTGTCGCCCATCTCTTTAAGGAAAAGGTTCACTTCCTTCTCCAGATTTGCAATCATAGCGTCATCGCGCTGAACCCGCTGAATGAAGATTTGCATCTTCTCAGGCAAGCGCGGGTCGTATGATATGAAGTCACACCACTGGCGGCCTGTGCAAGCCATCTGCCACTGCATTTGCGTAACATATTTGGCTGGTGGCACACTAGCCAGTACCGTATCCAGATGGGTGGACGTGTTAGGGCACTTGATTTCAATCAAGCCATCATGGTCCACAAGCCCGTCAGGACTAGCGCCAGCAGCTTCGATAGTAGGGTGGGGGACAAACCCAACCCCCTCCACCAGATTGCCGGTCTTGGCCTCATAGGCCAGCGCCGCCATTGGTTCGGTGTTTGTCCCCCACGCCATTGCGGCGGTCGCAAACAGGATGGTGCGCTTTCCCGTCAGACGCTCGCAAAGCAATTCGTTCATGTAGTTGTCGCGGCTGCTGCTGTAGCCGCTCTTTGTCTTGGCGATAATGTCAGCCACGCGGGACGCAGTTACGCGCCCAAGCCTAGCCGCAAACCATTCATCACTGCGCTGTTCCATCACTTGGTTTCCTTCTTTGGATCAGATTGGGCGGCAAGAGCCTTCAATTCAGCGATAGCTTCTGCATCAAACACTTTCCTCTGGTCTTGTGTCAAGCCCTTCCAAAACTCACCAAGAGCGGCAGTTCCCTTCTCCGCAACCTTGATTGCTTTCAAACCCAATGCGCGTTCTGCGGAACTAGGCTCCTTTGGCGGCTGTGCGGCTTGTGCAGCGTTGCCATCATCATCGTCAGCAGCAAGATTTGCAATGGACATAAGGGCATATCGGCGGGCATAGGAAATACCGGAGCCAATCGGATGTATTTCGGATTTTACGGGCAGGAACAGGGTTTCAGCCATGAACTCACCAGATGAGTGCATGAGCATGGTTTCAACCTCAATGCCGCCCTGAACCGTGCGGGGGAACTGGACAACGGACAATCCGTTGTCAGCAAATGGCTTACGGATTGCCGCCCGGACGGACGACAAGTCAGCGTATTTCGCCTTGTAGAAGTCGTTCTTGCGATCCTTCACAGCGTCGTCAATCTGGCCCTGTGCGATGGCTAGGGCAGTCGAAAGCTGGTTGATGGTGTCTGACATTTTCATTGGGTTGTCCTTTAGTATTCGCCATCACGGCGGGCTTGCAGTCTAAAGTCGGCAGCGTCGTCTTCCGCCGCCCACATACCTTCGCGGGCGCAGTCGTCAAAGATGTCGTTCATAAGCTTTTCATCACGGTTTAGCATGGTCCACACGGCACATGCAATCGGGTCGTTGTCCTTGCCCTTCACAAAGATCACTTCGGTGCGCTCTTCATTTTCTTCGCCAAGGTTCACTACACGAACCAGTTCGAAAGAGTCAATGAAAGGCATATCGTCCACATGGTCGATGAGAACGTCAAGTTTGCCGTACAAGTAAATGTCGGGGGTGAGCGGGTGTTCATCTAAGGTGTATTGGATTGGGCTAAGGTGCATTTCTCTCTCCTGTGGTAGGATGTCCAATACATAGCAGAACCTGATTTGGAGTCAACCCCTCTTGACGAAGAATCTGGATCAACGCATAATGCGCTCATGATCGAACTGTCCATTCCGTTCCCCCCTAGCGTCAACAGGCTCTGGAGGGCCACGAAGACTGGTAAGGTGTATCGGTCAAAGGAATATGTAGACTGGACAAAGGAAACCCTATGGGAAATCAAGGAACAAGCCAAGCGGCGGCGCATATCTGGTCAGTACAAACTTACCATTGAAGCCGTCAGGCCAGACAAACGTAAACGTGACATTGGAAACTTAGAGAAGGCAATCAACGACGCGCTGGTTCATTCGGGGATTGTGGACGACGATCATCTGTGCGAATGGATCGTGGCAAAGTGGGTGCCAGAAGGACCGCCATGTTTGATAACTTTGGAAGCTATCCCACCTACTTCAGCCTAACATACCGCCTTCTGCGGATAGGTCACAATCTAAAACGTAAAGTTACAATTCGTGATCGCAAAACCGCACAGGAAGCCGCAGCTTACATCATGAAGCTTGAACGGGCATTGGAAGACATTTCCAGATTGCCCTTAGCAGACGCGCATCTGGGATTAGAAATCGCCACACAGGTCTTGGGGGATGATGATGGGCAAGAGGTCGAACTTTGAACGCATGGAGCGGGATTTCTATCCCACTCCTTTGGCTGCGGTAACGCCACTGGTGAGTTATTTGCCAATGGGCGCGCGTTATTGCGAACCTTGTGCTGGTGCTGGTGATCTGATTCGTAGCCTTAAATTTTTGGGCTATGAGTGTACATCCGCGTTTGACATAGAGCCAATGGCTGATGACATTTGGCAGCATGACGCTACGCAGATCACATTGGCCGACTTGCAGGGCGCTGATTACATTGTCACTAACCCGCCTTGGGATAGGTTAGTGCTGCATCAAATCATAGAACGGTGCGCCATCCTGAAACCCACATGGCTCTTATTTGATGCTGATTGGGCGCACACCCGTCAATCATCGTTTTACATGGAGTATTGCCACGCTGTAGTTTCTGTGGGCCGCGTGAAGTGGATTGAAGATAGCCCTAGCGTTGGTAAGGACAACTGCGCTTGGTATCTGTTCGATAACACAAGGCCGCGCCTATCAACTGTATTTTATGGAAGGAGTGCATAACATGCCAAGAAAATACACCAAAAAACCGGCACAAAATCGGTTTATGGCAAAAGTTTTTGTACCAAATGACCCAGACGCTTGCTGGGAATGGAAAGCTGCCAAAAGAAATGATGGTTATGGACAGTTTTCCTTAAACAGAAAACCAATTGGTGCCCACATAGTTTCATATCAATTTTTCTGCGGGGAAATTTCAAAAGGAATGTGTGTTTGTCATAAATGCGATAATCGAAGTTGCGTAAACCCAAAACATTTATTTTTAGGTACACATAAAGAAAATATGGCCGATATGGTGCGAAAGAAACGTCAAAGTGATCGCAAAGGAAGTAAAAACAGTAGAGCAATACTAAAAGAAGATGATATATTAAAAATACGAAAATTATTTGAAACAAAGCTAACTCAAACAGAAATAGGTAAAATGTTTGGGGTGAGTTACGAAGTAATTGGCATGATAAAACGCGGAAGAAATTGGTCTCATGTTCAATAAAATTAACATAAACGATCAAGTAGCCGCTCTTGAGGACGTAGTTCGCAACCATCGCAGCTACATTAATTTGGTGCGCCGATACGTTGCCGAAGGGCAACGTCCAAAAGAAATCCTTGATGACACGGAAAAAAGACTACCCGCCGTGGAGGCAGCATTAAAAACCCTAAAATGGGTACAGAAAAATCGGGAAATTATAATTACGGCACAAAAGTCCCTTGATAAATGACAATGTGTCTGATTAAATGCCAAACTGTCACCCAAAATGAGGCAAATATGACTGACAATCCCAATGGCGAAAAGCTGAAAAAGATGATTCGCGAACTGCGAATGGACTACGGGTTTGCTGCTGACTACCTTGGCGTGTCGGAGCGGACGTTGTTCCGTTGGATGGCTGGGGACACAAAATTCCCTCGCGCCATATTTCTTGCGCTTGAGCTTTACAACACAGGAAAATAATCCATGTCATTTCAAGCGATGGCTTGGGCCGTCAAGCAATCAATCCCATGCTCAGAAAAAATGGTGCTGCTTATGTTGGCAAACTATGCCAACGACGCAAATCAATGCTGGCCGTCTGTTGGCCGTCTTGCGGCTGATTCGGGTCTGTCTGCATCCAAGGTGAGGAAGTGTATTGTCTGGTTGGAGAAGGCCGGAATGGTGCAGCGCGTAATGCAGATGCGGGTTTATGGGCAAACTGCCAATGTCTACACATTGGACTTGAGCGTGGCATTTGATGCGGGCAAGCCACCCCCACTCCAATGGAGTGCCCCCCCACTCTAATGGAGTGCCATATACTATCATTAGAAACTATCAGTATCCTCTGGAAGATACATACCAATAGGATACCTGAATAAGATACTATAATAGGGAAAACCCCGACAACAGGAACTAGACAATGGAACTCAGGGACTACCAAACAGACATCATCGACAAAATCCGTGAAGCGTTGGCGAATGGCTACCGTAGGCCGGTCGTTCAGGCTCCTACAGGTAGCGGCAAGACGGTCATCGCCGCTGCGCTGGTCAACATGGCCCGCCAGAAGGGCAAGCGGGTGATGTTCGTCGTTCCGGCTCTTAGCTTGATCGACCAGACGGTAGAAAGGTTTCGACAGAACGGAATTTTTGATCTGGGCGTGATCCAAGCCAGTCATGAAATGACTGACATCAGCCAACCTGTTCAGGTGTGTTCGGTGCAGACGCTGACCCGCCGTAATCTGCCAAAAGCTGATCTGGTCATCGTCGATGAGTGCCATGTTGGGTTTAGCCTGTACGAACGCTGGATGCAGCTTCCTGAATGGGAGCATGTGCCATTCATTGGTTTGACAGCAACGCCTTGGGCTAGGGGCATGGGCGCTCCCGGCAAATGGGATCATCTGATCGTCGGTATAACCACTGGTGAGTTAATCGACCGGCAAGCCTTGTCGTCCTTCAAAGTGTTTGCCCCGGCACATCCTAACTTGAAAGGCGTCAGGATGGTGGCTGGCGACTTTGACTTGAAGGGATTGGGCCACGCAATGGACAAGGGCCATCTGGTCGCTGACATTGTTTCGACTTGGCTGGAACGTGGCAACAATGAGCCAACAATATGTTTTGCTGTTAACAGGATACATGCCAAGCACATCCAGCAGCAGTTCCTTGATGCCAAAGTGCCAGCAGAATACATGGACGCTTACACTGATCTTCCTGCCCGGCGGGAGATTGTAGACAAGTTCGCAAAGGGCGAAGTGAAGATCATCTGCAATGTGGGGGTACTCACCACAGGGTTTGACGCTGACGTTCGGTGCATCATTCTGGCCCGCCCTACCAAGTCAGAGATTTTGTACACACAAATGATCGGCAGGGGGTTGCGTACTGCGGAAGGCAAAGAGTCCTGCATCATCTTGGATCACTCCAGCACTACGCTTAACCTTGGCTTTGTCACTGACATCCATCATGACAAGCTAGATGATGGAAAGGCCAAGCGGGCCGAAGGTGCCCCGAAGGAGAAGCTGCCCAAGGAATGTTCCAAGTGCCACTTCCTAAAGCCGCCAAAGGTACTGGATTGTCCCGCCTGTGGACACCGCCCAACCCCACAAGACAAGGTACAGGTAGAAAGCGGAGAGCTATATGAACTTGCCAGTAGGCATTCTGCCAAGCCGGATCAGAAGCCAACCGCTGATGGTCAAAGCTGGTACGCGCAACTGATCCTTTATGCAAATCTGCGTGGCTACAAGCCGGGTTGGGCTTATTGGGCATATCAGGACAAATTCAAATCAAAGCCGCCGCGACATTTTTCTAATGAACCCGCTAGACAAATGACTCCAGAAGTGGAATCATGGATTCGTCACCGCAACATTCGCAAAGCCAAATCCAACGACAGGAGATCAGCGTGAGCTTGGAACAGACAGCAGACTGCCATTGCGGGCAACATAGCAAGTTGAAGACAAAAGATGGGCGGATGGTTTGCACTAGCTGCCATAGCGTCCTGTGGCAACCAATCGACACCGCTCCGAAGCGCCCTGACAACTATAATTGGGAAGAGGAATTGCCGTCATTCTTGGTTTGGGACGGCAAAAGCATATACTGTGCTGATGCTAACTTGTATCCAATAGACAACGGCTGCGGCTGTTGCCCAAAACAGATCAAAGCCACCCACTGGATGCCTTTGCCCGCGCCGCCTAAGAAAGGAAATGAATGATGATTGACATCAACAAGCAGTACCGCACCCGCGATGGCCGTGAAGTCCGCATCTATGCGACGGATGGGGGGCTTGAGAACTGCATGGTTCATGGTGCTATGAAGAACAAAATGGGTTATTGGGAAATGACTAGTTGGTATACAAAGCATGGCGGATTTTATGACAATCCAGACCAGCATCCTCATGACCTCATCGAAGTTCGCCCCCGCCACAAGCGGACGGTGTGGGTGAACGTGTATGGTAGGCCAGATGATGTGACAGCATATAATGATAAGTGGAAAGCGGATCAATCTGTTTCGCCCCGCATTGCCTGTATCAAAGTGGAGTTGGATTTTGCCGAAGGAGAGGGGCTATGACTGACGCTCCTGACTCCATGCCCGTCCACTGCGGCTTATGCCGCCACGAATGGTTTGCTCTCAAACTGCCAATGCTAATGCTGGATGCGGCTGTTCTCATGGAGAATATGGTCTGCCCCGAATGTGATGAATGGTCCCACAACATCTACTGCGGTCTTACACCTATCGATAAATTAAACACATCCGCAGAACGTGTTAATGAAATCGGAGAAAGTTAACATGAGCGACCATGCTATCGACTCCATATGCGTCACAGTCGTCATCTTGGCGGTGCTGACGTACTGGTATTACCGTGACCGCAACCCTTGGTGGATGGATGGGGGCGACAAATGACTGATGATCTTGCAAAACGACTCCGCACGGATGCAGAATCTTACCGCCAAAGTATCGCTGCGCCAACATCGCATGACATGTTCACGCTTGCCTATCAGTGGCAAGACAAGAAGCACCGTCATGTGTGGGACTTGTGCAGCAGGCTTGAGACTGCCGCTGACCGCATTGAGAAGCTGGAGGCGGCGTTGTTGGGTATTAAGATATATGGCAATGACACAATGTCTGGCCCCGAAGATGGAGGCGAAGATAATAGGAATTGGTATCGCGGCGCTGTGATTGTAATGAAAAATCGTGCCCGCGAAGCACTGGAGGGGAAAGATGACTGACGATCTTGTGAGGTGGCTGCGTGCGAACATTAGCATGTGGGACCATGATTACGGTATGCAGACAGAAGCCGCCGACCGCATCGAAAAGCTGGAGGCGGCGCTGCGAAAGATTAAAGACCTACATCATGGGCCAGAGGATGAGGACGTTCTCTGGATTCGCGATGACATGACCTACAAGATCGTATGCGACACACTGGAGGGGAAAGATGATTGACGCCGATTATGTCAGTGAACTGGAAAATGAAGCGCAAGAGCTTACCACCGAACTGCATAGCTGTTTTCACCGCATCGAAAAACTACAGGCGGCGCTGCGGCGGTGGCTGGACTACGGTTGTCCGGATTGCGGCGGGGACTGCGGAAGCGCAAACCCGCCTGTAGCTTGTTGCATTATGGAGGAAACCCGCAAAGCACTGGAGGGGAAAGATGACTGATCTCAAAATACCGGGAGTTGGGGAATTAACTTTTCCGCAATGGCAGGAATGGTTGGGACATTACAATGAACTACTGTTAAGGCGCGGACGCCGAATTGAAATGCTGGAGCGCCACATTGAGAAGCCGGAAACCGCGCTGCGGGAGATATTGAGTCTTGGTGACTGGGGTGCTAATCCTCTAGCAAGAACCATCGCATTAGAAGCTTTAGAGGAAAAAGATGAAAATCCCTGATGCAGCGCGTGGCAGATGGCGGGAGCTACTGCCAGCTTTTGGCATAGACACAAGGCTTTTGACGGGAAAGCACGTCAGTTGCCCTGTGTGTGGGGGCAAGGACAGGTTTCGATTCGATGATCGGGATGGGGTTGGTTCGTTCTATTGTGCCCAATGTGGCGCAGGAGATGGGTTTACGTTGGCGATGAAAGCCACTGGTAAGTCCTTCCGTGAGGTAGCCGATATAGTCGCCCAAGAACTAGGTATCAAGAACACATTAGACCCACAGTATTCCGCCAAGCCAAAGAACGACCAAAGAAAGCTGCTTCAAAGCGTCTGGGATGGGGGCAGGACGCCCGAAG
>Ga0114980_10001224_pt1 | contig 18383 bp, 18 predicted proteins | sample S_140806_EF_Meta_FD_87018 | JGI IMG/M metagenome (GOLD analysis project Ga0114980, IMG submission 87018) | Freshwater microbial communities from Lake Simoncouche, Canada to study carbon cycling - S_140806_EF_MetaG | ecosystem: Environmental > Aquatic > Freshwater > Lake | place: Lake...
ACTCGTAGTCGGGGTTGTCCAGAATTGAACGTTAGTTCCTTGAGCACCAGAGGTAAAGTTCTCAGCAGCAACAAAGTATATGATCGCTCCCGCATTCGTATGGAATGCAGCAGTGTCATGGTATCCGAAGCTGCTCAACGCCCCAACGGCTTGACCAGATAAGACTTGAGAAGGGGAACCTGACGTTCCATTCGCTCGGCGGAATCTGTAGTTCGCAGAGACTCCGTACCGATCGCTGGACAGCAGACCGTTTGTAACGATGTTGTCAGAAGCGGTGATAGTAGAACTACAGGTTATCGTTCCACCTACGGTCAGATTTCTACTAAGAAATCCGTCCCTAGGCCGAGTTGCTCCACTTTTGCCGATATCATATGTAGCATCAGTGAAAAGCAAGTCACCCGCAGCGTTGATCGCTCCGGCACCATCAATTGTCAGCCTGCTTGTGAATGACGCTCTGTTGTACGCCATGTGCCCCAGTACAAGCGGATAACCTGTGTAGGAATAGACAATAGTCGCTCCAAGAGAGTTGTTGTATCCAATGCCGAACTCGCCCCAAGAAGCAGCATCACCACGAAGCTGAATATAGTTGTTGCTTCCCCCACTTCCACCTACTTCGAGACCTTTTGACGTATGTACGCGAAGAGTCGTTGTGAATGTCCCGCCGCTGCTATATGTACCAATGTCGATGTTACGGCTAGTGCCACCAGCAGAACCAATTGCAGAACCGATCTCATAGGCCGCTCCAGCAACAGACCTAAATCTAAGATTTTCAAAGCTCGTGCCCGATGTATATGTGTTATAGAGTTCGAAAGTCTGGGCATTCGTTGGCGTGGCATTACCATAAAGTCCAACAGTATTTGCAGCGGAACGAAACAAACACATTTCAGCGTCATTAACCGAGCTGCCGCCAGATGAGGATGAAAATCCAAAAAATCCTCCAGTAGCAACACTATATTGAGACCCTCCGCCAATTCGTGTTTTCCACGAACCCGCATTACCAAAATAAGCGACATGGCTACTCCCGTTGCTTATCTCGAAAGACGAATTACTCGCATAACCAATTCTTATGTTTGGATTTGCAGCACTCGCGTTGGCAGGTCCAACCATCAAAGTAGTAGGGATTAAAACAGCCCCGCCATTTTTAGGCAGAAGCATAATTGGTGTACCTGAAGTTAGTCCGCTAGCCCCAGTTGTATGAGTACGTGGAGGGGTAATAACCATAGCATTTTTCAAATACTGTGGCCAACTTGCTCCAGCGATTGGATTAGGATTATCGTCGTACCAAGGACTAATAGTCTTTCTCAGTACGCTATTTAAGGGGGAACTCATTCCCCCGTTAGACATAGCACCTTGCATTAGAAGTCCTCTAGCGTTGCTGAAATATAAACAGTTCTTCCACTTGTAACCGCTGCTGTTGTAACGCAGTAATAAACTCTAGCATTAGCGGCAAGAGGAATAACATACTTGCCACTTGCATCGGTACACATTCCTAAAAGAATTTGGCTTCCCAAAAAGTCCACATTCGCATTTGTTCCATTAGTTCCGCTACTAGCTGCAACAGTAATAGACCCAAGTAGATATTTGGTAGTACCAGCATCCACACTAATCCAAAACTGGATCGTTCTCGAAGATGAGTCGTCTGAAGAAATAACTAACGACTTCAAAATACTACCGTCTGCACCAGCAGTACATAGTAGTTTGGTGTTAGTCGGCGATGTTCCACCGTTGGCTGAACTGAATGAGTCGGCATTCAGCAAAGTGCCAAAAGCTGATTGGATATTTTGAGTTACAGGAATCGTATATGTTTTAGCCATTATTTAGCCCCAGATTTGTAATAATAGAAGAGGAGTGAGAGATGGAGAAGTGACGGGATTATCAAACCTAACTATGACAGTTCCATCACCAAATCTCACCTTAGAAACATTAGTTCCATTTCCAATTTGAAGTTGATTTGCTGCAGATGTTGTTGCACTACTACCGATAGCTATAGAATAGCTGTGAGTAGAACGAGCAGTCCAACCGATAGCAGTGGAAGCAAAAGCTAAACTAGGAGATGTTGAATAACCAACAGCTAAATTGTAGTTATTAGTCGAGAAATCCATTGCATTAATGGTACTGGCAAATGTCGCCGCTCCATCGGTAGCAATGCTCAATCCGCTTGTAAAAGTGCCAGAACTATCGAAGTGCCCAATTTCAATCGCCCTGTTATTCCCTCCAGCAGACCCTTTAGCGCTACCAATTTGATAGGCTGCACCTGTATTAGCTTTGATCTGAAACGCACCGAACGACGTGGATGATGTCCATGTCTCAGCAAGACGGAAGGTTTGAGCATTGGTGCCCCCACGTTGAGCCATCACATGAGCCGCATCTCTATATAATGCAAACTCAACAGCGGTGCCCGCAACCACGTATGATCCGCTAGACCAGCCAAAGAAAGTCCCTGACCATCCGAGAACCTTACCAGATCCGTCTACGTGTAAAGAGCCGTTCCCTAAATTGGCTGAATATGCAGCATGAGTGAGTGTTCCTCCCAGTCTAGTTTCGCCGCTCTCTACATTCAGGGCATAAGCATTCGTGATCGTCGCATTCGTACCAGCAATAGGAGGTCCGCTAATAGACAGAGTACTCGCTGTTGTGATCGTACTCGCACCAGCGAACGCATACGTTGGGGCTTGGATTCTAAATGCTCGCTGAGTGGTTAGTGCTCCTGTGGCGAACTGAACTGTTCGAGCTAAATTGAAGTTGACGTCGGTAGCTTCAGTTGAAGCAGTAAGAGTTGTGTGAGCGGCACCCGTGACGGTGAAGAGCGTAGGAGAGCCAGACGTTGAAACCCCTTGAGATACGAAAATCCCACCACTTACGGGACCAGACCCTCCGACAAGATTTATCGCTCCACCAACACCTGTTCCGTATCCAGTTCCTCCCGTCAGAGTCACTGCTCCACCAGTCGCAGTTCCCGCTGATCCACTAGAACCATTTCCTCCATTGAGGAGAACTGCCCCACCTGTGATAGTACCGGAAGAAGATGACCATGCATGACAACCCCGTATTTGAACGTAGGTGCCGCCAGAGTTATCGTACCCGTCTGTGGGATTAATGAAAATATTGCCGTTTTTTGCACTTCTCAGATAAACGCTGGTAGTCCCACCAACGAATGCCTGACCCCCACCTCCAAAGAACAGATATTGATTTGCATCTGAAATCAAAATTGAACCATTAATCGAGTAAAACGACAGACTTCTTGTAGAAGTTATTCTACCATCATTTGTGGCCTGAGTAATAGAAATACCTTCACCGGCTCTATAGGGATTCTCGTGGATAAATATTCCAGTGGTATTTGCAGTGACTACCTGCTTGAAAGTACCAGCCGAATTCCAATATCCAAAATCTAAATCTCTCGTAGTTCCGCCAGCACTTCCAATAGCACTACCTATCTGATAAGCAGACCCAGTCGGCTTGACTTGAAATCTTCCAAACGAAGTGGATGAAGTCCAAGTTTCATATACTCCCAGACACGCTGCAGAAGTAAGCGTGTTATTGAAAACATGCAATCCATCGCTACTTCTAGTAATAACTCTATTGTAGGCGATGCTTGTAGAAGAAACAGCAGCACCTCCGATAACAGTATGTGGACCATCAGTCTGTCCAAGAGTCAAGTTATTAGATGAATACAGGCTCTGCAAAGAACTTGAAACTAGTGAGACAGTATTTCCGCGAAGAAGCAATCCTAATCCAACATTCTGAGCGTTCTCTATCCCGCTGTTTGTGCCATCGAATAATAGAGCGTATCCATATCCAGACGATGAGTTGTCTACGAGAGATATTCCAGACCCAATATTGAGTTTACGACTGAACCATCCATCCCTAGGACGTGTCGCTCCAGACTTACCAATATCATAGGTAGCATCGGTAAACTTCAGGTCTCCGACAAGCGTTCCGCCTGCCAAAGGCAGGTATGTATTAGCTACTGCAGTAGTTGTAGCATAGCTACTTAAGTCCTGATCTCCAGTATTTGTTCCAGATAAATTAGATACCGCAGATGGCAAACCAGATAGTTTGCTCCACGCAAGACCTGTTATCCATGTCGGATTTGAATAACTTCCACCAAGTGCAACATAAGTAGAAGAAGCGGTATCAGCCAATAGATATGGAGAAAGATCAGCACTAGTAGCCGCACTGGTTTGAACACTACCATCGTTAAAGTAGATGCCAGCAGATCCGCTGACTATTCTATCAGAAGAGTCTTTGTAGACAGCTTTCGCGGCGGCATATGTAATGAATACGAAGCTGCGTGAAGCAGTCATATTGATCAGAGAATTCGAATTCGAGCTAGCGAGGACTGTTGTTCGAGCTAGCGTGTTAGCACTATATGTACCAATGCCAACTTCCCATTGAGTACCGCTCTCAATACAGTAATATGTTGTATCACCATCCGACAATGCCGAGTTGAAACGACGAAATCCACTTGGAGCCGATACTAATGTTAAAGTACCAGTTCCAGTGGTTGTCGTTGTTTCTTTGACCCTATCTCTTAGCGATAGCGACATAATTACCTCTTGACAGAAATATTGAGTCTATCTAGAATCTTGACAGACAGGATGATGACAACTGATGACATTATCCTACTCCTAAAAGCATTCTATTTTTTGTGTTAGGGTTTTCTGAAGAAGGAATGGATGGCTGTTCGACCACCTCAGTTGTTCCTAAAACCATTACTGGTATTTGATAGACATTCAAATGGTAAGGGTCTTGAGCGATGCCGCCCAATACCATAACTGGAGTTTGGTAGACGTTAAGTGCCATTATGTCTTATTGATAACCCCCGCTTTAAGTGCATTGAAATCACTAGCTGTCCATGAAGCAGATGTTAATGGATTTATATCAAAAAATTGTGGTGCTCTTGCTGTAGTCGTACCAGTTACAGATTGAGTTGAGCCAATCTCTGTATCTGGTCCACCATTATTGGCAATCAACTTATAAGAAGATGTTGTTGCACTTACTGATTCTGATGCTAATGGCATAAAGCCAACAGCTTTAACACTATTGATATTATTCAAATTACCAATATTTCCAATGAGTTTATTTCCGTTTGTTGTTGATTGCAAATAATCAGAAGACTCAGCATTTTTGTATAAATTTTGTGCGGCATTCTTGGATGTATATGTCACTGTAAAATCATCTATGTTAACAAATCTATTATTTGTTGCATCGGTCACATTTAATCTAATTGTATTAACAATGTTCGGATTCAGAGTCACTGTGTATTGCTGCATTGTGCCAGTCAATGTAAGGAATGTTTCTGTTCCGTTAACAGTAATGCTAAATGCTGTGCTGCCGTAAAAGCTGCTTGATTCTCTGTACCAAAATGAAAATGACGATGCTATGGTATCGAATTGAACTGCAGTCGTTGTAACGCCGCCTGTTGCCCAAACTCTAAGTACAAGACACTTTGAATTGCTAACACCCCCAGAACTATCAACTCTGAAATATGTTGATTCTGTGCCTTGATAAGTAAGACTTGTGAATCCACAATTTATTGAAAGATTACTTAATATTGTTGCAGCATTTGGTGCGGACAGATTTTCAAATCCATAAGTAGTAGATGTAATTGGCGTATAAGAAGCTGTGAAATTGTTAGTGACATCATCAATTGGATATGTTGTTTCAATTCTTGGAACATACAATTCAGTGCCAATTCTTGCATTATTAGTCGATCCAGTATCATCCATGATGTAAAGGTCATCTAAGGCAAACGTATAATTCTGAGTATTATTGTCAACATGCCCAAAATGTAATCCATTTGTCCAATTCCAACTTGCTGAACTACTTGAATAAACAGTTGCTCCATTTAAGTAGAGTTCATACTTGTTGCTGCCAGAGGTAGTAATTGGAATTCTTATTTCCATGTGATACCAAGTAGCCAGAGATAGTGTTGTGACAGTACTATTGTTACATTTTAAAACATTACCTTGTATGCTTACTCCATTTGTCGGACCAGCCCATCCAGAGTTGATATATACTGTGTTTTGAGCAGTTGCCAGATATATATTAAATCCGCAAATCAAATGAGTAGTGCCAGAAGTTGGCGTTATAGGCTTATAAATTTTAGTAGTGCCGTATTTGTTAGCCGCCATGTAGATACAGCCTGCCCCGCCAAACGTTGTTCCTCTTTGATATCTTCCGGTAGTGCATAAGATAGTATTTGAGTTGCTTACTGTGTAGACTTTTGCCAATCTTGCTGAAGCATCTCCACTTATTACATTTCCATAGTGATCAAATCCATCCATCCAAAGTAAAGCCATTACACTACCTCCCAATTATTATACCCAACGTAATCACTGCCCCAGAATGACTTCAACTTAGTCTCTCTTTCGGTAGTCCAAAGAGTATTAACTTCATTGTTAGTCATCCCAATAGTGCCCAACGCAATGGCTGGATTACTCCATGATTGTTGTGTAATTTCATTCAATGTTTCGTATTTCAGCTTTACCAAAGTGAAAGCTGATAGAGCATCAAAGTAATAAGACTGAGATCTGTAGAAATGGCAAACTGAATCGCCTTTTACCAACTTTGCGTGCGGGGCTGTCAGATTTGCAACTTGAGTGTTCCCCTCTAGGAGAAACGGGGCAGAGCTATACTGAGCATAGAAATCAAGGTATTCGTCAATAGTAGACCAAAACACATTGAACCCTGCGTTAATCTTCAACTGATCAGCCGCAAACATAGAGCAGAAGCGATCCCAAGGATGCCTCGTAGAGATATAGATCTTCTCTGGACTAAGCCCGTCTAATGTTGCTGGGTCACAAATGTGTCTATAGGTACTATTAGTCAGGTAACCAGTAGAGTCATGGGCGAAAAAATACGCCTCAGTAGACCTTGAGGCGGTCCTTTCAACCGGACAATATACGACATTGAGACTTGGGTAGTAAAACATTAGACAAGCCTGTATGTTAAATGACCATTGAGACTACCACTAGTAGCAACTGAAAGAGATTGTCCAGCAGAAGTCTTGAATAGGAAATCATTAGAGGTTGCAGAAATACCACCACTACCAGAAACACTCATCGGTCCACTAATCAGGTTAGAAGCCGATAAGAAGGAGATTGGAGTTGCAGACGAAGCTATCATTACATAGTTAGTCACAACAATTTCTCTATTGGGAACGCCACTTACTAGAACACTGGTTCCAGCATTAGCTTGAATTCTCAAAGATTGTGCAGCCCTAGCTGAGTCTTGCACAGACTCTACGACTGGACCATTGGTATGCTTGTTGTCAATACCGTATATCAGTCCGAATGGACTAACGGTAGTAACAGATCTCTTTTTATCAGTATTACTGGCAGAGATTATTTTTCTCAACATAGTTTTCTCCAAAGAAAAAGGGGGAGACGAGTTAGTCCCATCTCCCCCTTAATATGAAAGGCTAATCAGCGATTAGCAAGAGCCAAGAATAACTCTTCGTGTGTCAAGAACGCCGAATCCAAGTTCTGACCAAGCATACCATCCCATTCGTTGTTTACGATGCAATTCAGCATCTTCGAATACGGATAGCTCTTGCTTAACTGGCATGTAGAAGCTGTCATTTCCAGACAGGTCCAAACCTACCAGCAATTCTGTGTCAGAGCCGGGGAACGTACCAGCAAGTGAACCAGTATAGAAGTTCTGGTACTGATTGCTTGCTCCCAATTCGAACAAGCTGTGAAGATTGATACCGAAGAGGCGAGTGATTGCACTAGCTTCGTCAGTTGCTGTGAACACTTCTCTACGAGATGTGTCGTCAAGCTGATCAACTCCCCAGTTACGAATTTCTTCCAGACATTCTGGAGAGAGATAGATGTCAGTCAAACGACCAGCACCTGTATTGATACCACCAGACTGACGCTTCATTGCAGTCTTCATGTTGGAGATCAGTCGTTTTGTCAACTGACCAACAGCAGCATCGGTATCGTATACCAGAATATTACGGTCAACACCAGCGGCGATAACAGTCTTCCAACCGTCATCATTCATCTTCTTCACGAAGCCAGCCCGTAGAACAGACAACGCTCTTGCCGTAACGTTCCACTTAGCTTCTCTAGCGTATCGCAATAGCATATCGATAGAGTTGGTAAGTGTGTACGTTGGTGTCGAAACGTAGTCGCTCTGAACTGAACGCTCAGGAATACGACCGTGACCCGGATTGGTGTAGGCTACGAAGTTGTCTTCTTCACCCGGAGCAATTAGGTCAAGTGGGAATTCCGTAGAAGACCCCGGTTCAACCTTATCAGGACTGAACACTCCACCAATTGTTGAAACATACAGAAGACCCTCACGTAGAGGAGTCGTCAAGGCTGCTGTAAACTCAGCCTGAGCAGCAAGTGCCTCAGCCTTATTAATAGATCCAGCCTTTCTCAGCAGATCAAGTACTGCTGCACTTGGTTTATAATCGAACATGAACTTTCTCCCTTATTGTCTTAGGATTATGGCAGGTTGATAGACACTTTTGCGTAGCCGTCTTCATCCTTTACAGAAAGGAATCGACCAACGATCGGAGCCGTAAACTGAGTACCACCCTCATTAGTAGCACTAACATTTCCGCTCTGAGACAGGTACGCAATTGCCCCAGCAGTTGGAGTGCCTACGATCTTGTTCGTAACAACTACACCCTTCGGCATATTCGTTACCTTAGATCCAATCTGCACTTCGTCTTTGTACTTGTTGAGATGATAGCGAGACAAGTCTACGTTAACAACGTCATTCAAAAGTACTCCGAGAGGCAACGCTCCAGAAGCAGACGCCTTAACAGTGGCAAGAGCAGCAGCATCATCCATAGCTGCACCAGATCCACCAGTAGAAACAGAGATGATAACACCAGCCTCAGCAACTTCATTCATATAGAATGAAATGTCTGTATCGGCTTCGTAACGATCAGGTTTAAGAGCCATTACTTGTTCTCCTTATTGTTCTTTTTGTTCTTTGGGTTTAGGGCATGAGCGAAAAATTCCTGAACAGCAGCAACAGCACTTTCAGTTTGATCGTCAGATCCGATATTCAATGCCGCAGAAGATTCTTCTTTAGCCTTTTCGAGACACTCAGACATTTCTTCTTTGTCTTCCTTCTCTGTTTCCTTCTCGTTCTTCTTTTCGAGGAAAGGAGGCTTCTTAGCAGCAACTAGGTCTGCCTTGATATCAACGATCGCTGCGAATGTTGCGTCATCTACTGATGCAAACTTAGCAAGTGTTGCTTCAACTTCGTCTGCAGAGAGACCAGCAGCAACAAGGCTATTCTTACGAGCTAGTACACGAGCTTCGTTTTCCATAGCAACGATTTTCTTGTCAACTTCAGCTTTCGATGCTCGAACGTCTGATAGTTCTGTCGTCAATGTAGCAACAGAGCTTTTCAATTCTTCGATAACCGAATCTTTGCCAGCAATTACAGTATCTCGTTCAGTTAGCTGAGTCTTCAGGGCTTCAACAGTTTGATTATGTGTAGCCTTGATAGAGTCGACTTCTGCCTTAAGATCCTGTATAGCTTTGTCATTATCCATATCTGACTCCTTTAGGGTAGCTATTAGGACATCATCACTTTCACCAGACGCGATTGCGACGGGCTGTAAAATTATACTTCTAGGGTTAGCTGGTCTATCGACCATACCAACTCCCGTAAACGTAATGTTGCGAAGCAAACGACCGATCTTGAATCCGTCGATCTCACCCTTACCGCCATACGCCCGTAGGTGCTTGGTTAAGAATGATGTTTGTTCGTTTCTGGCGATCATCTTGGTTTCGCCGGTAGGAGTCTTGATTGCATAATCAAAACCCTTGAATAGGCACTCCATCGAAACACACCACTTGCCTTCCTTGATCTCAGCAATCATCTTTTCGACTCTTGCTTTCAGAGAAGGATTAGTCCATCTCCTATATAGAACTGAGCCAATTTTGATTTCAAATTGCTCTGGCATTTCCGAAGCCTCTATCTTTTTGCCATCAAAATAGACAGAGGTGTTTGATGTTATATGTCCGATGATGTCGGACTCTTTGTGCATACAGTTCAGTTGCTTGTCTTCTGGAGTTGATCTAGAAATCCAAACTTCCTGAGGATCGAAAACATCGTCGTTTAGATTCCAACCAGTAGACACTAGGATGGAATTGAAATAGTAAAGATCTTCTTGGTTCGGATTACTATTAGCTACAGCCAAATCGGTGTATAGCTTTTCGACAGCGAACTGATCAGCTTCTTCAGCCAAACTAGCGAAAGAGATCTTATTGTCGAGCAATAGCTCGGCAAGACTTTCTTCTCCACTATAAATTTGCATTTTTTCAGTTTTCATATGTTCTCCTAACTTTCTATACACCATTTTTCTGAAAGAGCTAATAATTGGGTATTTCTTAATCCGGGAATATCCAAAGAATTGTCTCCGATCAGGTCTTCGTATAGCTCCATAACCTCGGGCTCTACTTGAGAACCGTGGGTCTCGATGATTGAGCTAACTACCTCTTCGTTAACCGTGTCGTTAGGTCCTATATGAGAAAGTACAGCAAATTTGACGTTTTCGAGAGCACCGAACTCTGCACTGGTCAACTGTCGAACATTCTTTTTCTGATAAAAGGAAAGAAGGATCGGCGTCACAATCTCAGAGACTAACTCCTGAGCTTTACTAGCAGTGGAGAAGTAAGCAGAAGCACCACGAGGGAGAACTTTCTTTTGCTTTCTTGGTTTTGTATCACCGGCAAACTTTGGTCGCCCATTTGGGGTAACTGGCTTGTTCTTATTCTGCAGGACGATCTTCTCTTTTTCTTTATCTGCCTTATCTTCCATTTGAGGGTCGTGATATGGGCTCGCCTGCTTAGGCATTTTGTCGTTTTCACGATCCTTACGCTCTCTGTCTAAGCGATAACGTTCGATCGTTGGATCTTCCTTGAATCGTTCTTGGAGAGTCTCAACGCTGATCATGTTACGGTCAGCCAGTTGAATTAATAGGTTCTTCTCAGTAGACTCGTCATTAAGAGTCATATGATCGAATCTAATCGTAGGTAACTCTCTGAATCCCATCTCCTTAGCTAAGAGTTTGATCTCTTTCATCCAGAAATCTGTCAGTAGGTCTCGACCATACTGAAGTCTATCTAGAAGAGTCTTCAGGGACACAAAGTTGTTAGTGTATCCGCCTCCAGCGTCTGCCATTCCGGTCATCGTTGGAGGCACGCCCAATCCAGCATATAAGCTATTCAGGACTGGACCATATTTTTCAGTTCCAAGGAACTTGTAGATTTGAGTAGCTGACTCTTGGAATTTCAGTTCAGGACCCCAGACTAGGTCCATAGTTCCGCCACCAGTGTGGTTTGCCAGAATGTTACGAAGTCTATCAATGCTCTTCTTTGTTGGAAGAATAGAGTTTGGCCCGTCGATAATCCCGATTGTCCACAGACGGATGTTGGAAATAGCACCGTCAAGTGCCGACATATCCGCCAATTTCATCTTCTCGTACATCACCAAGTCATCAAGGATTGGGGCGATAATTGGATCTCCCCACAATTCCCAGTCGTCTTTCTTGTAGTGATATACGGACAGATCATCATTATTCAGATCAATGAATGGCTGTGAAAGAATACTTGTGTACTCTCTCTCCATTTCCACTCCAATGAAACCGTCGCTCATATTCGTGAAATACGATGGTGTCTTAATGACATACTCGTATTTACCCTTATACAAAGCCATTACAGGATTCTTCACGTCAACAACTAGTGGATTCAATACGGTGTAAGATAGAGGGATTCTCTTCTCTTTTGCACGATTGAGTTCCTTGTCGTTAACGGAGATCTTGCCGTACTGCCTACGCATCAAGGCTGTGCCGCATTTGTACAGAGTATTGAGGAATCTTTCGGATCGCTCGACGCCCTTGACTTTGATGAACCATTCTTTGACGAACTTATCAATTTCTGGACGTTGATGGACTAGCTCAATCCCTTGACCAGCAAAGTCGGACATCAAATCGATAATCGTTCTCACGATACCGACATGACGATAAGCCTCCATACACTTGCGAATCTTATCCTTCTGCTTGGCAGGAGGAGCCTCATTTGGTCGGAAGGCATAGTAGTCATTCTTGCTATAGCCAGATCTGACACTGATGTTACTTTCGATATCAATGAATGATCGTCTAGAGCCAGAAGCAAAGCTTCCGTAAGCCTCTACAACGTCGTCTTGAATCTGAATTGGTTGCTTAGTCATACTGTAATCCCATTAAGAGTGTTTTTAATCCGTCTACTCTTTTATACAACAAAATGGGTACATTACTCATAAACATCATTCATTTTTTCTGTAAACCAAGCTGGACCCTTGAAATAATTGCCAGAATTCTTCTCGTTGTTTGCCGGTGCGGAGAATCCACCGTAGCTTTCATATGGGTCTTGAATCTTAGCGTTCTGGATTTGGCGAGCCGCCATGTTAGCCAATACTAGGGATGAATACCTATCCTTTCTTAATCTACCCTTACGGCCAACTCCGGTCTTGACTTCAGGGGTATCCCATTTGTCTTTTCCGCTAGCTGTCTGGGTGATTTCGATGATAGATAGTTCATTCTTGAGTTCTTCGATCTCGAAGATAAGCTCTTCCATAGTGTCTTTATCTCTACCACTAGCCATATCGTCCTCAGCAGCAAAGCCAATAACGAGTGGGTCGAATGTAGGAAAGATCAAAGCTCTCTGTTCAAAGTCGAAACGCAGACCGTGATTAGCCTCAGACAGCCACTTAGAGTCAGCAAAGTTACATAGCTCAAGGATATGAAGTCCAGCTTCTCCGTCAGTAGGCTTCTCTTTGAGAGGATCTATAACTGGCCAGATAGGTATTTCGCCATCTTTCAAATTCTTCTTGTTATGCAAAGCTTCGGCGATAGGAATACCACCACCCTGAGAGTCCATAGCTATATGTCTGCAGGGGAAAATCTCCATAAGTGAACGGATCTTCCTAGCCGCGTACCAGTAGAAGTCATCTTCGGACGTCTTTCCCTGCTTTCTTTTTTCAAGAAAGGTCTTGCGATCAGTCGTCCATTGGTGTACAATACGCCGATGGTCATGATTTAACTCGATGACGGATATTGAGAATTTGTCGACTTCTGACGCTGGGTCGACTCCAAGTACGTAGTACTTGTTGAAGTCGCCACACATGAGTGGAGAGAAAGAAATAGGCTCTCCACTTTTCGATATGATTGGTGCGTCGAACTTTGGTACACAGTATTCAATCAAGCTACGCTTGAAAAAGCCGTTGGAATCCTTGGAGAACTTCGCTCCGAATTCCATGTCGAAGATACCGCTATGGATTGTAGCTTTAGATCGAGAGATCTGGCCTGCGTCCATGACACCCTCGGGGAGGATATCGTATGGAATACGCATAACTGAGTAGTCCTGCCACTTGAAGTTCTTCGGAACCTCACCATTAAAGACCTCTTTCAGTTTGCTTATGTCACCTTTGCTACGAATGATCTTACACCATCTCTTCCAGTAATCTGCGAAGTGATTGAAGTCGTAGTAGGCAGTACCAGAAAGGATGATTTGGTTTTCGGTCGCTACCTCGTATTCGCCAGCTTTGATGGGAATACCTAGTGAATTAGCCTTCTTTGCGGATGCAATCTTACGCACGTTGTCTGCTGGTGCGGATGAAACAACACCGAAACCGGCAATAACATTCTCGAAGATATCTCTAGGAATTGACGCAAATTCGTCCGCGATAATCTCTGTAGCACGCTGACCTCTGATCTTTTCCCCCGACCCTAAGGGTAACATGGTAATACGGTTCTCATTCATGATAACCTTACACATGTCTGTTTCTTTGAATAGACCACTATTGCCGTCACATAGGTCTCTCATTACTGGAGCGTTCTTCCAGAGGGCATCGCAATAGTCGTACAGAACTTTACTCTGTCTGAAAGCTGCACCGACAATGACAACCTTACGCTTCGGCATCAGGAGGGCTCTCAGCATCGCGTAGACGCTCAGGAGCCACGACTTACCACAACCTCGACTTCCTATCAGCATCGGGAACTTACGCTGCCATAGCTCGCTAATGATCGCAGCCTGAAAAGGCAACAGGTCGACGTTCATGATGTACTTACATGTCGCGGCTAAATATTCAGGCCGAGTTAGCAGCCAAGCCAAGCGTGTGTACATCTCATTCGGATCATCGCAAAACACGATATCTACAGGTTTGATCAGTGTGTGCTTAGTAAAATCAACCTCAAGCCAAGCATCTTCCAATATGGATTGGATCTTGCCGCTTGTAAACATATCACTCATAATAAACTCCGTCTGCGAAGCCCATATTAACGGCTTCTTCCGCTGTCAACCAAACGTCACCTTCATTCTTCATCTTGGTGTCTAAGTAGCTTCTGACTCTAGACTTCGAGTACTTCCTTTCTTTGAAGAACTCACCATTCTGGCATCTCTCTGCGTAGATATCCAGCATCAACTTACTCAAGTAGTTATTCCATCGCAGAGTAGACCGTGCTGACAATGATGTCTGATCCAACGAGATGGAGCCAGTATGGAGCATGAAGTCAGTATAGGGATGTAGATACCTATAAGTAGCCGCCTGCAAGATGATCGTCATTGAGCTACAAATACGACCAAGGCAATAAGCACTGACTTCGCACTGGCATTCCTTTATTGCTGCATACATGGCTAGACCGTGAGACATATCCCCACCATCAGAACCAAGTATCTTGATCTTGATAGGTGACTTGGAGGCGTTTGCGAGAAAGTCCAGATTCTTGATGAACTGTGCAGACATAGTGTAGTCAACATCCTTATCATCAAGCGTGTGGAGGTAGATCGTCCTATTCTTGACGTCTATGCCGAAATCATGGATATCTGATAAAGAATCGGTCTTTCTCATAGATACTCCTTAAGGATTGATAGGGCTAGTTCTTCAGCCTCAGTTATGCCGGATGTGAAGTACACTTCTACACCATACTTCTCTATGATCTGGTTTAGTCTCTTGCGAAGAAATCCAGCGTTGATCCGTACGAACTTTATCCTACTCCTTGGAATACCAGACTTCTCGGGAAAGATATCAAGATACTCACGGGGAAACTCACAGATCAAAACCTTACGAGAAGATCCTGATCTCTCCATCTCAGCGTCGAAACGACGGTAGCCAGTGTCCGTACATAGGTTCTGCGACAACTCAGAACTCGTTGCCTTCCTTTCGATGAAGATCTGATCACTCTTTCCAGCAACAGTATAATCTCCATAATCTAGTTTCTTGGATTTGACTTCGTATCCATAGAAGCTAAAGTCCCAAGGTCTCTGTTCTCGCGTATCGACAATGATCATCGCTTGATCTCCGATAGTTTCTTTTTGTGATACAACCTTAGGTAGTGGTCGAATTGTGCCGCAGTGTTGTTGCCACGACCATAAAGATTATGAAAAGTATCATGACAACCGCCCTTATGTGAACACAGTGTGACACCATTACGTAATTCATATCGACCGGCTGGAAACCAATTCCAGCCGTCGAGATGATGAGCATTCAACCACTTGCGAGATCGACGACCGCAGGCTACGCATCTATAGCCATCTCTTTTGAAGATAGCCTTAGACCAAGCTATAGACTGCGGATCTTCTCGTCTTCTCATGTTGCTTTTCTCAATACGTAGTCATCAATATCGATCAAGATACCACCTATACCAATAAGTTGTTGACCGTTAAGAATTGGAAATTTCCAGATCATACTCTTACGATAACCTTTATCAAGATCGAAGGGATCGATAGGTACTTGTTCAATGAATGATGACCCTCTTCTATACTTGATTACGTCATGATCTGCCTTTCGGAAATGATCTGCAATGGTAGTACCCCAAACTTCATCGTCCGTCTTGCCCGCGTAGTATTCAGAACTAATTCCCCATAATTCTTCATAGAATCTATTAATGAAGAACATACGGGTAGAGCCGTCATCAAGAACCCTCTTAACCCACACTGGTGCTGGAATATGCTTACAGAAAGAACTCAAAGTAGCGATTGTATCGAACTGCTCTGAAATAATTTCTTCTAGATCCTGTATCTTCTTCTCAGCCTTTTGAAGTTCGTGATGAAGACTTGTATTGGCCTCTTCCAAGCTCTTAATCCGAGCCTGAAGCTCTGAAATCATACGCAATAGATCAGCACGAAACTCAGCTTCTGACTTCGATTTAGTTTCTTCTGTCTTCTGCAGAGCACGAGTTTTATGCGTTTTGTAGGATAAAATACCAGACCCAAGAACGGAAATCAGAGAAATAACCGCTAATGAGATTTGAAGAATTTGCTGATTGTCCATTCTGTTTTCCTGTATTGTAGAAGGTTATAAAAAAGAACAGAAAGGCACACAATTGCCGAAAACATAGTGAACGCTGTCATTACTTTACTCCATATCTAGATAAATCACGAGAGACCATTTCGCTCACTAAGTCCTTGAAGGTTACTTTAGGAGCCCATCCTAATTGAGCAATCTTGCGGCTATCGCCGCGTAGGTATGGAACTTCAACCGGCCTGAAGAAGGCTGGATCAATTTCCACATGTCTCATCCAATCTGTAACACCAATCTGCTCGAATGCGGCTGCACAGAGTTCTCTGATTGAGTGTACTTCTGGAGATGAGACTACATATGTATCACTTGGATGTTCCAGAGCCAGTAGTGTTGCCTCAATCATATCGGAGGCGGCTAACCAGCTACGTTGTGCATCAAGATTGCCAAGTCTTAGCTTTGGGATAGTGAAACCGCTGTGTTTGAGTTCTGCTACATACTTCGTTACTTTCCGCGTTACGAATGTCTCGCCACGGAATGGACCTTCGAAGTTGAAGCAGATCATGCTATTAGCATAGATGCCGTAGGCTTTGCGATAAAGCTCGGTCATGTTATGAGCATAGATCTTTGCGGCTGCGTATGGGCTATTGGCTGAAAGTGGAGTATTCTCATCTTGAAAAGCATCATCATCGAAATAATGACCTTTGTCAGAGTACTCAGCATTAACTGGTACACGATCAGTACTGAAATGTTCAAGTGAGTTGTATTGATCATAACAAACTGGTCTAGTGTAGTTCGATCCGAACATCTCGCTAGAAGACATCTGCCAGAACTTGGGTTTATAGCTATCCGAGTAGTTATTTCGAACAGCTTCCAGTACGTTGGCACATCCAGCACCAGTGATCTGTAAATTCGCTAATGGCTCTTTGAATGAGTCGCCAACATGACTAGCTGCAGCCAAATTACCGATTACGTCAGGACGATAATCGCGTATGATCCGGTCAATGGAGCTATAGTCAGTAATATCGCCTGAGACCATTCTGAGGTTAGGACTAGTGAAAAGCCCAGCTTCCGTTAGTCTACCAAAAGAGACATTGGCGGTACGTCTGTACATTCCAATGACTTCGTGTTCTGGAAGGAGTCTCTTGGCGAATTCAACGCCAGCTTGACCTGTAATGCCTGTGAGTAGATATCGCATAGTGTTTTTTCAGATAAAAAGAAAAAGGCGAGTTGTTAGCAGGAGCAACCAACGAGGTTTGTCATGGGACGATAAGAAAAGGAACCTTCATTTACATTGAGTGGATAATTGGTCATCCTGTCAAGTCTAGTCTGTAACTCAGGAAGTGGTGGTAGGTTGTCAGAAGACAGGAAGAAACTATCAAACTTGGCAGGTATGGGTTCTAATGAAATCTCTCCTAAAGTGTCTGGATCACAATTTGGCTCGTGCATCCAAGGCTTAGCTCCACATATAGGAATTTTACTCAAATCAGCTAATTCTTCGTTCATCTTCTTGCGTTCAGCAACGAAGTCTAGACCAAGAGCATCTTTGATATACTTCTCATCAAAGACTTCTCTGTCATTTCCTAAGAATGGTGTGACAGTTCTATCCGGAGTTTCCTTCGAGAAAACTAGCTTGAGATGATCTTTGATGACGCTCACCTCGTACTCTTCGAGAACTCTCGCCCCACTGATTTCCAGATATCCTTGAAGCCAATACACAAAATCTCTTGGTGTCATATCCTACTCCTAAAAAAGGAAAGCTGTATCAAACTGTGGAGGATTGTATGGGACTAACTCTTCATCGCAGGGTAGAGTTAAATCCCATTCTATTGTCTCTTTTTGCCTCTCACGAGCGTCTTTAGCTTCCTGAATGTATTTGCGATATTGAGCTTCGCTCTCTTCCGGTGTCATATCTAGTTCAGGTACAACCATCGGATTATCGCATATCTTACCACATACACAAAAATGCTTATGTATCTCTCTCATCCATCCCTTCTTCTTTTATCTGACTGCCAACCTCTTTAGGTATAGGAGGTTCGCCGATGACGGTATCACAGTTCAAAAATGGCTGATCGACCTCTCCACCATAATCGTGGTAGTCTGCCATACGTATCTTCGCAGCCTCAGCC
>Ga0114980_10001226_pt1 | contig 18375 bp, 24 predicted proteins | sample S_140806_EF_Meta_FD_87018 | JGI IMG/M metagenome (GOLD analysis project Ga0114980, IMG submission 87018) | Freshwater microbial communities from Lake Simoncouche, Canada to study carbon cycling - S_140806_EF_MetaG | ecosystem: Environmental > Aquatic > Freshwater > Lake | place: Lake...
TAAAAGACATTCTAAAAAATAAGCAATCAGTTATTGATTATTACAAAACCGTTCCACCAGAATTGAAACCTTATTACAAGCAAATGGTGGAGAATTATTTTCAAATGATTAAATAGACTTCAAAATTATTTCTTTTTCTGTCTTTGATTCTTGTTTTAATTTAGTTTGATGTTTTTTTATTCCACGTTTAGTATATTATTTGGCCTCTTATTGATTTCATAATTTGAATATTTAAACACAGAATGATCATTATTGAATGTATTTAAAATAAAAAAAATCTCCTAAAAAGGAGATTTTAATAATTTTCTTTATTTGTAAAATTTATTTAACAGTTTTCGCACCTTCAATCAATACAACCGTTTTGTTCGTATTCATTTCTACGAAACCACCTTCAATGTTATAGATTTCTTGTGTGTTTTTGTCTTTAAGTATTTTTAATTGTCCTTTACCCAATGCAGCCACAATAGGAGCATGGTTATCAAGCAATTCAAAATAACCTTCAACGCCTGGCAACATAACACCATAAACGTCACCGTTAAATATTTTTCTTTCTGGAGTAAGTATGTCTAAATGCATTCTTTAATTTGAAAATTTGAAAATTGGTAATTTGATAATGAATGGTTTGACTCAATTAGTTTTTTGCTGCTTCCATCATTTTTTTACCTTTTGCAATTGCATCATCGATGTTACCTACTAAGTTAAATGCAGCTTCAGGATATTCATCAACTTCACCATCCATAATCATATTGAAACCTTTAATTGTATCTTCAATAGGAACTAACACACCTTTTAAACCAGTGAATTGTTCTGCTACGTGGAATGGTTGTGATAAGAAACGTTGCACTTTACGAGCACGGAATACTGTCATTTTATCTTCTTCACTCAATTCATCCATACCTAAGATAGCAATGATATCTTGTAATTCTTTATAACGTTGTAAAATTAATTTTACTCTGTTTGCTGTTCCATAATGCGCTTCACCAACGATTGCTTCTGTTAAAATTCGAGAAGTAGAATCTAATGGGTCAACGGCAGGATAAATACCTAAATCGGCAATTTTACGACTTAATACGGTAGTAGCATCTAAGTGAGCAAAAGTAGTTGCAGGTGCTGGATCTGTTAAGTCATCGGCAGGTACATATACTGCTTGAACCGAAGTGATAGAACCATTTTTAGTTGAAGTAATACGCTCTTGCATCAAACCCATCTCAGTTGCCAATGTTGGTTGGTAACCTACCGCTGAAGGCATACGACCTAATAACGCTGATACCTCAGAACCTGCTTGAGTGAAACGGAAGATATTATCAACGAAGAATAAGATATCACGTCCTTTACCAGAACCGTCACCATCACGGTAGTACTCAGCTACTGTTAAACCAGATAAAGCCACACGAGCACGAGCCCCAGGAGGCTCATTCATTTGACCGAATACAAATGTCGCTTTAGAATCTTTCAATCCTTCCATATCCACTTTGTCTAAGTCCCATCCACCTTCTTCCATGCTATGTTTGAAAGCATCACCATAATTCATGATACCAGCTTCAATCATCTCACGCATTAAGTCATTTCCTTCACGAGTTCTTTCACCTACACCAGCAAATACCGATACCCCGTTATATGCTTTAGCGATGTTATTAATCAATTCTTGAATCAATACGGTTTTTCCTACTCCTGCACCACCAAATAATCCAATTTTACCTCCTTTTGCATAAGGCTCAATCAAATCGATTACTTTAATACCTGTGAAAAGAATTTCTGAAGCAGTACTTAAGTTTTCAAATGCAGGTGGTTGAGCATGAATTGGACGACCACCAACTTTTGAAGGTTGAGGTAAACCATCAATTGCATCCCCTGTTACATTAAACAAACGACCTTTAATTGCATCCCCAATAGGCATTGCAATTGGAGCACCAGTATCTGTTACTGCCATTCCTCTTACCAAACCTTCTGTTCCGTCCATCGCAATTGTACGAACACTGTCTTCTCCTAAATGTTGTTGAACTTCCAAGATAAGGTCACTTGTACCTGGTCTTTTCACTTCCAATGCACTTAAAATGTCTGGCAAAGCACTTCCACTATCGAAATGTACATCGACTACGGCACCAATAATTTGTTTAATTTTTCCTGTATTTGACATATAAAAATAAATTATAAAGTAATAAATACTTTAGGGTTTATAAAATTTTGTGCAAAGGTAAGAATTGAATTTTAGAAATCAAACTATGTTATCAACAGATTTTGAGCAAATGCAATCATTTTTCCACTAAAATTTCTTTTTTGGGTCATCAACGATTACTTTTTCACCTTTTGTGGCTATGGCACAGTTCAACAATTGAACTTTGTGAGACTTATTATTAATTTATTTAAAACGAAGAAAGGCTAAGCAATCGAGTAGTCCTTCTACCATTATAAACTAATACATACATCTGTTTGTGTAAAATTAAATTAGATCAAAAATAAAAAAGAAAATAAATGAATCATTTTCTTATTTAAATTGCATTAGCTTTTCCTCTAATTGTTTAGCAGGAATCACTCCTGATTGCCGCCACAATAAATTTAGTTGTTTAAAAATCATTAAAGTGGGCACACTTTGAATTTGATATTGCCCTGCCACTTGAGGATTTTTATCAACATCAATTTTCACGATGGTTGCATGGTTACCGATTTTGCTTTTTAATTCTACTAAAATAGGGGCCAATGCTTTGCAGGGTCCACACCATTCCGCAGAAAAATCAACCAATACAGGTTTTTCGGAGTTAATAATTTCTGAAAATTTAGCCATTATTGTTTTTTGTTTTACATGTTTTAATCCCTACCAAAGTATAGAGTGGGCAAAAACTAACCAAGCTTGTTAATAAAAAAATTGCGGACAAAACTAATAAAATAATGCTGAGTGCGCCAGTAATTTGTCCTGTAAAAAATAGAATTGCAATACTTAATGCGAAAACAATTCTTACAACTCGATCGATGGTTCCCATGTTTTTTTTCATAAATGTTTTTTAGGCAACAAAAATCTATTATAAAATAATAATAAATTGTCACTTAAGTTACATAACACAAAATACTATCTTTGAATTTTAAGTATGATACAATATAACCCCAAAGATTGGTTTACATTTATTTTCAGAGCGCATAAAGGAGATACTATTCGAACTTTAATGCCACTCATAGTTACTATTGCAATTTATACAGCAACAATTGTATTTTTAGAGAAAGATTACTTCCATTTAAATGATAAAAGTTTTGTAAAAAACATTTCTATTCTGCATACGTTATTAGGAGGCGTAATTTCTTTGTTGTTGGTTTTTAGAACAAATTCTGCCTATGATCGATGGTGGGAAGGTAGAAAATTATGGGGAGAACTAACCAATAATGCCAGGAATATTTCAGTAAAATTAGCATCTATTTTGGATGAAAAAGAAGTTAAAGACAGGGAGTTTTTCAAAAAAATAATTCCGGCATTTGCATATGCATTAAAAAACCATTTGCTTTCAGGAAAAGCAGAGTGGGAACTTTTTGACGAAGTATTAAATGAAGCGCAAAATAAAAGAATTGACAGAGAAAAGCACATTCCTATTCAAGTATCTCAATTGATGTATGAACATCTTTTTGATTTGCAAAAACAAGGTAAAATTACTGAAATTCAGTTGCTTTTTTTAAATGACGAAATAAAATCCTTCATGAATATTTGTGGAGCATGTGAAAGAATAAAAAACACACCCATTCCATTTTCATATAGCGTATTTATAAAAAAATTTATTTTTGGATTTGTGATGACGTTGCCATTTAGTATGATGTTTACGTTGGGTTATTTATCGGTACCAATTATTTGCTTTATTTTTTATGTACTAGCAAGTTTAGAATTAATTGCTGAAGAAATAGAGGATCCATTCGGAGGAGATGCCAATGATTTACCCATGAAATCAATGGCTAAAAACATACATAAGCACGTTTCAGAAATATTTACAGCAGATAGCCAAAAATAAACACTGTTCAATTCTTATTTTTTTATACATTTGTGAAACTTGAAATAGTAATTTTATGAAATATAGTGTTTTGATTTTAGTTCTCTTCATTTCTTTGATTGCCTGCAAAAAGAAACATGAACCAGCACCTCAAATTTGTTTTGGTAAAGAAATTTATAAATATAAAGATACCATAGCGGTTAATAATTGCTCCAAACACTATACTGGTTCAAGATGGGTATTGCCAGACGGTACTCAAACCAAAGCATCTACTGTTTATTACGTGCCACCAACGCCAGGTATTTATACGTTTACAATTTATGTAAACAACAATGATTATATATCTGAATATAAAACGACTAAGTCGATAACTGTAACTCCTTAATTTTCTTTTTTATTTTATACGTAGCCTTAAATAATATTGAGCTGACAGCTGCACATGGATTATTTCCTGAAGAAAAAATATTGGGAAATCGTTTTATAGTAAATGTTAAAGTTGGGATAGATGATGTTATAATTCATTCAATAAACGACACGATAGATTATGCTGTATTGTTACGCATCATTCAAGATTTTTTTAAAACACCAACGCCATTGTTAGAAACTTTGGTTTATGAAATTGAAAAACAAATTTTGATTGAATGTATCGGATTGAAATATTTATATTTATCCATTCAGAAACTAAACCCGCCTCTGCAAGCAGTGGTAAAAAGCAGTGAGGTTGTTTTAGAAAAAAATTATTAAGATAAACTAGTTACTTGTTCTTTTATTTCAGCCATAGTAATTCCAATATGGCTTTCATCATATACACACTCGCCTTTATGAATTAGTAAAATTTGTGGAGATTCATGATGCACATTGTATTTTTCTGCTAGTGCATTTGAAATATCTCGGTGCTTTATTAAATCTAAATAATAGAAATCAACACCATTTAAATTGTCTTCTCTGTCTAATCTTGCTTTTGCAACATCAGAGATAGAACATCTTGTACTGTGTTTAAAAATTAAAATCGGATGAGTAAAGCTAGCTTTATCTATCTCTTCGAGGGCAGTTAATTGTTCAAGATTTTTCCAAATCATGGATTAGAAACCAATCATTTTAAAAATTGAAATGTGCGATGGACAACCGTACTTCTTCTTCGTTGCACAAGAAGAAAATGCAATAACGGCAACGAATGCGATTGTTATTATTTTAAATGTATTCTTTTTCATACTTTTATAGCTTATAATTATACCTTTGCAAATGTATATTTTTTTATTCTAAAACAAACAAATGACAAATATATTAGTTTTTGGTGCTGGAAAATCATCATCGTACTTAATTAAATATTTATTAGATCAGTCTTCCAAGTTTTTTTGGCAAATTACAGTGGCAGATGCTAATATTAACGCTGCTTTAGAACGTATCGGAAACCATAATTTTGGGACTGCTTGTCAATTGGATATACATCAAGATGAATTAAGAAAACGATTGATCAAAAATGCCGATATTGTTATTTCAATGTTGCCACCCACTTTACATTTTTTGGTGGCGCATGATTGTTTAGAATTACGAAAAAACTTAGTAACTGCCTCTTACGTATCCCCTGAAATTAAAAGTTTACACAATGAAGCAAGAGATTTGGGTCTTTTGTTTATGAATGAAATTGGCTTAGATCCTGGTATTGACCATATGAGTGCCATGAAAATTATTGATGAAGTAGAACGATTAGGTGGTGATATTTATTCCTTTAAATCATATTGCGGAGGTTTAGTAGCGCCAGTTTCTGACAATAATCCGTGGCATTATAAAATATCTTGGAACCCACGAAACATTTTAAACGCTGGAAAGTCGGGTGCCGAGTTTTTAATAAATGGCATTGAGAATAAATTAGAATATCATGACCTTTTCAAAAAATATGAAACCATTCAAGTTCCTAATTTTGGAAAATTAGCAGCTTATGCCAATCGGGATAGTTTAAGTTATCAACATATTTATGGTTTGCCAAATGTGAAAACGATGTTGAGAGCTACCTTTCGTTACGAAGAGTTTTGCATTGGGTGGAATGCCATTATATCATTGGGCTTAACGAAAGAAATCGATCAGTTTGATGCAAAAAACTTGACATATAAAGAATGGTTTGAAAAAGCAACTTTGTCATGTGAAGGAAATACGATAGAAGAAAAAATTGTACACGCTGCAAATGGCAATAAATTAGCAACTGAGTTATTGGATTGGTTAGGTATTTATGCAAATGAGAAAATTAATCTTTTAGTAGAAGCGACTAGTGCAGATATTTTGTTGAAACGAATAGAGGAAAAATGGAAAATGCAAGACCATGATAAAGACATGATTGTGATGCATCATGAATTTGAATATGGAAGAAAAAATATCAATGCCAAATTATCTAGTACATTGATAGTAGAAGGTGAAGATAAAACATATACTGCCATGGCCAAAACAGTAGGATTGCCAATGGCAATTTTTACAAAATTATTTTTAACCAAGAAATTTAAAAATATGATTGGTGTACAAATACCTGTTTCTAAAGATATTTATAAACCCATATTGAAAGAATTAATTCAATATGGCATTGAATTTAATGAAACCTATTCTGATTAAATATATTTTTCTAACAATATATTTTTCAACTCTTCCATGCCTTCAGTGGCAGGTTTTTCTATATAAGTAACATCATTTCTGTTTACTTTAGGCACTTTTTTATCTACCACTAATACAGGTGTGGATGGCGCTACATAATTTACAATAGATGCAGCAGGATAAACCACTAAGCTTGTTCCTATCACCACAAAAATATCAGCCTGGCTTGCAAGCATTAATGCGTCATCCATCATTGGAACAGGCTCTTCAAACCAAACAATATGTGGGCGTAATTGAAAACCATCTGGTGCTTTATCTCCCACAATAATATCTCCAGAAATAGGATATATAATTTCATCATTTTGCTCACTTCGCATCTTAAAAATTTCGCCATGCAAATGCATTATATTTTTTGATCCTGCACGCTCATGCAAATCATCAATGTTTTGTGTGATTACATGCACATAAAAATATTGTTCTAATTCAGCAATGATTTCATGCGCTTTATTGGGTTTAGCTTCTTTTACATTTTGACGTCTTTCATTGTAAAAACGCAACACCAGCTCCGGATTTTTTTGCCAAGCTCTTGGTGTAGCGACTTCATGCACATCAAAGCCTTCCCACAATCCATTCGCATCTCTAAATGTTTTTAAACCGCTTTCTGCACTAATGCCCGCACCTGTAAAAATGATCAGTTTTTTCATAATTTAAATTAAATAAATATATGTTTATTTTAACTAAATTGAATATCTTTTTATTTAGATATGGTCTATTTTTGCACAAAATCATATTACATGAAATTTTATTTCTTAATTATACTTTTCCTTTTTCAATGCAGTCATTTATTTTCACAAAAAACAACACTGGAGAATAAATATCCTGATTATGCCTTTCAAAATTATCAAATGTCATTTGACAGAGTTAAAAATGCTATGGTAAAACATGAAGGAAATATAGAATCCATGTTTGAAGAAAAAGGATTGAAATATCCATGTACCAATATTTTATATCGAGCATTTAAAGCATCTAATGAGTTTGAACTTTGGGCTAGAAATTCAATAATAGATACCTTTGTGTTAGTAAAAAAATATAAAATTTGTGCACTTTCCGGCATACTTGGTCCTAAGCGTTATGAAGGAGATAAACAAGTGCCTGAGGGATTTTATTTTATATCCGATTTCAATCCGAAAAGCAATTATCATTTAGCGATGTTGGTTAATTATCCAAATTATTCTGATTTAATAGAAGGAGATAAAAATCAACCAGGTGGAGATATCTATATTCATGGTGCTTGTATGACTATTGGATGTTTGCCAATGACAGACCAAATTATTGAAGAAATTTATATTTTGAGTATGATCTCACGAACATATGGACAGTTAAATATTCCAGTACATATTTTCCCTGTTCGCTATAACCAAAAATCGTTAGATTATATTGGTAAAGAGTATAAAAACGAAGCAAAAAAACAAGCATTTTGGGTAAATATAAAACGAGCATATGACTATTTTGAAGCTACTCATAAAACGTTGCCAGTAATGTATGATGAAAAAGGTGAGTACGCATTTTGATATAGAAATAATGATGCTTATCGGTAAAAAATTGGCAATAAAAAAAGTCTTTTGTTACTTCAACAAAAGACTTTTTTTATGCAATCATGTTAGTCAAATATTATTTCAATCCTACTAAACAAGTTTTGATTGCATCGAAATTTGGCAAATCACCAGCGCTTTCCAATACCTCTGCATATTGAATTTTACCATCTTTATCTACCACAAAAGCAGAGCGTTTTGAAACGCCTTCCATATCAAATACAAAAGTATCATACAAACATTCATATGATTTGGAAACTTCTTTATTGAAATCTGATAATAAATTAAAATTTAAATTGTTTTCTTTTTTAAATTTATCCAACACAAACAAAGAATCAACACTAATTCCTACAACCTCTGCATTTAAGGCGTTGTAAGCAGCCAAACTGTCTCTCATGCTGCATAATTCATTGGTGCAAACACCTGTGAATGCTAAAGGGAAAAATAATAACAATACATTTTTCCCTTGATAATCATTTAATGATATTTTGTTTTTCTCCGTGTTGAACAAAGCAAAATCTGGTGCAACTTGTCCTATTTGAATACTCATGTTTTTTTATATTTTTTTCAAAAGTAATATAGAACTTTATTATTCCCAAACTATTCACATAACAATAAAGTCATGTGTATGTTATTTGAATATTGATTATTATTGTAAAATATATAAAATAAAGCAATTTGACAGAGCAAATAATAAATTTAGAAACCATTAATCCGATTGAGTTTTTTGGTGTAAACAACAATAAGTTTGATACCCTAAAAAAGAAATTTCCCTTATTGAAAATTCTATCTCGGGGTTCATTAATCAAAATTTCAGGCAAACCTGAAGATGTCAGCATTGCCTCCGAACGAATTCGTTTAATCATACAATATTTAGAAAGAAATGGACATATGTCTGAAAATTATTTTTCTCAATTGTTAGGTGATGAAGATGGAAATTTGAATGAAAAAATAACCGATGAAACAGGCAATGACGTAATTGTTTTTGGGCACAATGGAAAAATAATTAAAGCAAAAACAAGAAATCAAAAATTATTAGTGTCTTGTTCAGATAAAAATGATATCATGTTTGCTGTTGGTCCTGCTGGTACTGGTAAAACATATACCGCAGTTGCATTGGCAGTAAGGGCATTAAAAAATAAAACCGTTCGTAAAATAATATTAACTCGACCAGCAGTAGAAGCCGGAGAAAGTTTAGGTTTTTTACCAGGTGATTTAAAAGAAAAAATAGATCCCTATTTGCGTCCCTTATATGATGCTTTAGATGATATGTTGCCGCCTGATAAATTAAATTATTACATGACCAATAGAATCATAGAAGTGGCTCCATTGGCTTATATGAGAGGTAGAACATTGGATAATGCTTTTATTATTTTAGATGAAGCACAAAATACTACTGATCTTCAAATTAAAATGTTTTTGACTCGGATAGGACCTTCTGCTAAAGCAATTATTACTGGTGATATGTCGCAAATAGATTTACCTAAAAACCAACAAAGTGGATTAGGGAGAGCCATTCGATTACTACGAAATATTAATGGAATTGCACATATTGAGTTAGACGGAGAAGATGTAGTTCGTCATCGATTAGTGAAAGCAATAATAAAAGCATACGATACAGATAACCAGGCAGAAAATGAGAAGCATGAAAAAAAGAAATAGTGCTTATGTTGTATTTGTCTTTTTGTTTTTGATAGCCTGCAGCAATGATTCCCCCCATTCTGCATCTAAGAAGGATATTTCAAACATTGTTTTAAAAAAAGATTACAGCAGACAAGTTGATAGTTGTAACAGTTTTTGGAAAATGGAATCATTGTACTGCGAAGTGGAAATGATGCCATTAGCAGCATGTTTGTTCAACTTAACAAAACCGATAAAACATTCTCCCATTGCGGTATTGCTTTTGAAGAAAATAATAAATGGTTTGTGTATCATGCGATAGGTGGTGAAGATAATCCAGATGAAAAATTGAGAAAAGAACCTTTTGAAACTTTTGTAGGCGTATCACACAACCTAGGATTTGGTATTTGTAAGTATGCCCTTGTAGATGAGAAGCAAAAAAAGTTGAATGCAATAGTTACCGATTGGTATCAAAAAAAAATACCATTTGATATGGAATTCGATCTACAATCAAACGATAGATTATATTGTGCTGAAATGGTTTTTAAAGCATTTAATCAAACATTCAATACAGATAGTTTCTTTTCAATAACCAATCATAAAGGATTTAAATATGTTTCAACCGACAATATTTTCATCAATAAAGATGCACAATTGCTTTGTCATTTGGTTTATTAACTCTAATTTTGATGAATTAAACATTAAAAAAAATAAAATGAAAAAAATATTATTTTCTTTGGCATTCGTAGCATTTGCAGCTATGGCAATCGTAAGTTGTGGTGGTAAAAGTGATCCAAAATCTGTAGCAATTAGCTTTTTAGAAGCTCGTAACAAAATGGATTACAAGACTGCAAAAAAATACGGTACTCCAGAAACAGGAAAAATGTTAGAAATGTTAGAAAGCTTCTCTAGTATGGTACCAGATTCTGTAAAAAACTTATCTAAAAATTCTAAAGTAGTAATTAAAGGCGAACCAAAAATAGAAGGTGACAAATGTACACTAGTAGCTACAAATACTATCGGCGGTGAGTCGAAAGATGAAAACGTTACCTTAGTAAAAAAAGATGGCAAATGGTTAGTGAATATGTCAAAAGATGATAACGGAGGTGGTGCAGAAGATGCTGCAATTGAACCAGAAACTCCTGCTACAGGTGCTGGTGCAGAAGATGCTACAGCTGTTCCTGCAGAAGAAGCAATGCCAACAGAAGACAGTGCAAAAACAGCACAATAATATCAAAAATAGTAATAAAAAAAGCCTCTCATTGGAGAGGCTTTTTTTATGGCAGAATTAACACGATTAACTTATCAAATCATTTACTTTTGTAAGCTATAAAATATTCATCTACATTGACAAAACTTTCAGTAAACATTAATAAATGGGCAACTCTTCGCAATGCAAGAGGGGGCAACAATCCTGATATTTTACAAACGGCTAAAATTATTGAACAATTTGGAGCTGATGGAATTACGGTGCATCCTCGTCCTGATGAACGCCATATTCGATATCAAGATGTGTTAGACTTGACCAAAGTGATTACGACTGAATTTAACATTGAAGGAAATCCTACCGAACAAAAATTTATAGATTTAGTATTAGCAGCAAAGCCTACACAAGTGACCTTAGTACCTGATAGTTTAAATCAATTAACTTCTAACCATGGTTGGAATACCAAAGAACATAAAACGTATTTAACCGATATTATAAGTGTTTTTAAACAAGCTAATATTCGGGTTTCAATTTTTGTAGATCCAAGTCAGGAAATGATTTTACATGCAAAAGATACGGGAACTGATCGGATAGAATTGTATACTGAATTTTATGCAAAAAATTTTCATATCAATAAAGAACTCGCCATCAAAGATTTTGTATTGGCTGCTCAAAAAGCCAATGAATTAAATATTGGGATTAATGCTGGGCATGATTTAGATTTAGAAAACTTACCCTATTTTTCAAAGCACATTCCTAACTTATTAGAAGTTTCCATTGGGCATGCTTTAATTTGTGATAGCATTCATTTAGGTTTAGAGAATACAGTTCAACTCTATAAACGAAGCCTTTTGTAGGGAAGTATTTTATTTTTTACAATCAATTTTTTTTACAATCGAATGTAGTATTTCTATTTGTTTCGCTTGACTATCAAATAATATTTTAATTTGATCTTCTAACAATAGGTCTATTTTTTGATGTAGTGAACGGATTTCTAATTCAGCTTTTAAATTAATTAAATAATCATTCTCACTCCGTTGTCTATCTTTTTCTTCTTGCCTATTTTGACTCATCATAATGATGGGCGCTTGCAAAGCAGCAATACAAGAGAGAATTAAATTCATGAGAATAAAAGGATATGGATCAAAATTATTTTTAACAGGGGTTAGGGTATTAAAAAGTATCCAACAAATTAACACACAAAAGAAGGAAATAATAAAAGCCCAACTACCACCAAAATGAGCCACTTTATCTGATATTTTTTGACCTTTGGTTAAAATTTCTTTGGGAGGATTTAATAAATTATTGACAATTAAATTTTCATCCTCAATTGATTTTGCAACAATATCTTGTAATTTTTTGAGCTGCTCAGATTCTGCTTTTAGTAAGCTATTTGTGTTTTTATTCATAATAATTTAGGTCTTTTAATACCTAAAGTTATGCCATTTTAAAAACTATTGCTATACTTTTCACTCCAGTTGATTTTTGACCCATTATTGCCTAGACCAAATAATTGATTCATTCGAATACTTAAGCCTAACTCGTGATAAGAGCCAGCTAAATGATAATAGGATTGAGCATAATGCACTGTAAATTTATTTAAATACATACCCACTCCCATTGAAAAACCAGACATTCCTTTTTTATCAGCAATGGATAATTCAGATCGTCGCAAGTGGTTATAACCTGCACTTATTTCTAGTCGTTTGCCTAAATTGATATCCAAGGCAAATATGAAATGTCGAAATAATTTATCTGCAAAATAAGTTTTGGTTTTAGTATTTGTTGAGCTATCACTAAATAATAATTGGTTGTTTATTTTATCAGCAGGATTGTCATAACGAATATCCCACTTCGTTAAATGATGGGCTAAAATGGAAATAGAAAAGGGTGCTTTTTTAAATTTTTTCATAAAGCCAATTTGCAAGTCTAGAGGCAATGGTTGAGTAAAGCCTTTTTCATAATTTCGAATGGTTGCACCTGCATTTTTTACTACGGCACCAATATATATTTTATTAGTAGTATCCGCATATGCAACTCCTAAATCGGCTAACAAAGCAGTTGCTTTTTTATCAATTAAATGAGAGTTTGCTAATTTGATGGTAGCCCCATAACGCCATCGTTCTAAATATTGTTTAGAAGCAGAAAACGAAAGCGCATAATCGGTTGCTTGACTAGTATTGGTGATATTTCCAATAGGATCAGTCAGTTGAAAATTACCATAATTTAAATATTGCAAACCCACTCCAAAAGTTGTTTTTGTTTTTGGATGATAGTGGGCGTAATAAACATTGCTAATTTTTGTTTTGGCATAATAAAAGCTATGATTGAAACCCAATTGTGTATGAAATGAGGGTCTTAATAATGCAGGATTCCCAGTACTCATCATTACGTCATTTGAAGGATTAATGATAGAAATACCTCCCAATGCTGTGGTGTGCGGATTTTGTGAAAGTCGCAAAAATTGAAAAATTTGTTCCCCTCCATTTACTTGAGCGAAAGATAGATGGGTGATGAGCATGAATAAAAAAACGAGTAATTTTTTCATTGAGATTTTTGAGAGAATATCTTTTAACGTTATTTTGTCAAATATATTTGAATTTAAATCAAAAAAGTTCATTAGCATTGCCTTTTATTATTCATGAAGAAAAAAAAGGAGGGTAAATTAGTGTATATATTAATATTAGTGTTGCTAGTAGGACTTTACGTATTTAATAAATATTATTTATCTAAAAGGCCAATCGTGTATCCCAATTTTGGAATTACAATACCTGCAGGATATAATACCCATGGCATCGATGTATCCAGATATCAAAAAGAAGTAGATTGGGAGCTTGTTAGTAAAATGACAGATAAAGGCCAGAAAATTTCTTTTGCTATCATGAAGGCAACAGAAGGAACCCATTTAACCGATAGATATTTTAAAACGAATTGGAATAACATCAGTGATTATCCACTTATAAGAGGGGCATATTTATATTTTCATCCCAATAAAAGTGGAAAAGCCCAAGCTAGTCATTTTATATCAACAGTAGATTTGCAAAGTGGAGATTTACCACCCGTTGTAGATATTGAAGAAGTGAATGGTACAAGTAAAAATAATATCAAAAAAAGCCTACAAGAATGTTTGGATGAGTTAGAAAAAAAATTTGAAAAAAAACCCATTATTTATGCCAGTGTCAGTTTTTATGATCAATATTTAGGAGAAGATTTTAATGTTTATCCTTTTTGGGCTGCGCATTATGAAAAATCAACTGAACCTCGAACCAAAAGAGATTGGCTAATTTGGCAACACAATTGCAGGGGTAGATGCAATGGAATAGATGCTGAAGTTGATTTTAATGTGGTGAATGGCAGTATATTTACTTTGAGAGACATTTGTTTATAAAACAGCAATGAATATTGATTAATATGAGATTCAGCATACTTATACCTACTTGGAAAAACTTTTCATACTTAAAATTATGCATAGAAAGCATCGAAAAAAATTCGATCTATCCACACCAAATTTTGGTGCATGTGAATGAAGAAACAAAAGACGTTGTTGATTTTTTAATATCTAAACAAATTCAATTTACTACCTCTTCAGAAAATATTGGCATATGTAAAGCACTGAATTTAATTTCTCAAAAAGCAACCACCGATTATATCATGTATATGAATGATGATATGTATTGTTTGCCCAATTGGGATCAATATTTGGTAGAAGAAATAGAAGCTTGCAGTACGCCACTGTTTATGTTTTCGAGTACAATGATAGAGCCCAAAGAAAGTAATAACAATGCGGTAATTGTAGCCAATTATGGAGATAGCATTGAAACCTTTCAGGTAGATCAATTAACAGCTGAATTTGCTAGTTTTAAACATAATAATTGGAGTGGCAGTAGCTGGCCTCCCAATGTAGTGCATAAAAGTATGTGGGATAAATTGGATGGCTACAATGAATATTTTTCACCGGGTATGAGCAGTGATGATGATTTTTGTATGCGTATGTGGCTACATGGTTGTCGACTTTTCAAAGGGATTGAAAAAAGTAGGGTTTATCACTTTCAATGTAAGTCTACCGGTAGAATTGTAAAAAATGATGGAAGAAAACAGTTCAGAGAATTGTATGGTATATCTCAAAACATGTTTAACACCTATTATCTAAAAAAAGGGGAGCCTTTTAAGGGATTATTGGAGGCGCCTAGCGTGTTTAATGTAGGTTTTTTATTGAAGAAATTAGGGCTGTTTTTTAAAAGATTATAAAAATAAATTTCAACTACTTAAAGGCATGTATCCACTATTTTCTTAGAAAATAAGTTGTTTTTTTAATAAAAAAATGGCTAACCGAAGTTAGCCATTTTTTATATTTTGAAATCTGTTTTATTAACCGATGTTCATACGTTTGAAATCATTTACTACTAAACCTGCTTCAACACTCGTTAAATATTCAGCTACTGTTTTGCTACCATCTTTAACGAAAGGTTGAGCTAACAAGGTGTTTTCTTTGAAATAAGCATTGATTTTTCCATCAGCAATTTTAGAAATCATTTCCTCAGGTTTTCCAACCATTTTAGGATCTTCTTGCATTTGCTCCATGATGATCGCTTTTTCACGCGCTACTGTTTCAGCAGAAACTTTAGAAGGATCAACCGCTACAGGATTCATTGCTGCAATTTGCATAGCACAATCTTTACCTGCATTTTCAGTTGCTTCATTATTAGCTTTGTTTAAAGCTACTAATACCGCTACTCTGTAACCAGCATGGTTGTATGCTACCACATTTTCATCTTCAATGCGAACGAAAGAAGTAATGTCAATTTTTTCACCAATTTTAGCAACGGTTTCCATCAATTTATCTTCAACAGTGATGCTACCCATCATAGTTGATTTGAATGAAGCTAAATCACTTACATTTTGATCAACGGCTAATTGACAAAAAGACAATGCCAACTGAATAAAATCTTCATTTTTAGCAACGAAATCTGTTTCAGAAGTTAAATTCATTACGATTCCGAATTTATGATCTGCAGAAGTTTTTGCAATTACAACACCTTCTTTTGCATCACGGTCACTGCGTTTAGCAGCCACTTTTTGACCTTTTTTTCTTAAAAAATCAATGGCATCTTCAATATTGCCATTTGTTTCTTGAAGAGCAGCACGACAATCCATCATACCTGCTCCTGTTATTTGACGTAATTCATTAACGTCTTTTGCAGTGATATTTACTGTACTCATTTTAATTTATTAATGTTTTATGTTTGATTCTCAATGTTTAATTTCTTTTTATAAAAAATTATTGAAAGATTTATAATTAAGCATTGATAATTTATAATTATTTTTTAGCTGCAGTTGTTCTTCTAGTTCCTGAAGCTTTTTTACGAGGAGCTGCATCTTTATCTTCTGCATCTTTATCGCTTCCATCTTCTTTTAAACTTACCATTCCATCTTCATTTTCTTCTTCTTGATCATCCATTTTATCTTTTTCAGTTTCACGCTCTTGTAAACCTTCTATGATAGCAGCAGTAATGTAGTTTGTAATGATTGCGATTGATTTTGTAGCATCATCATTTGATGGAATTGCAAAATCAACGGTGTTAGGATCACTGTTAGTATCCACCATACCGAATGTAGAAATTCCTAAACGTTTTGCTTCTTTTAATGCGATGTGTTCGTGAGAAATATCAACTATAAATAAAGCAGCTGGTGTGCGGCTCATGTTGGTGATACCTCCTAAAACTTTATCCATTTTTTCTTTATCACGTTTTAAAGTTAAACGCTCTTTTTTGTTGATTGAAATGCTGTTATCTTCTAACATTTTTTCAATGCTTTGCATTTTCTTTACGCTTTTACGAATCGTTCCAAAGTTTGTTAACATACCACCTAACCAACGATCAGTTACGTAAGGCATGTTTACTTTGTTAGCACATTCAGAAACGATTTCTTTTGCTTGTTTTTTAGTAGCAACAAAAAGAATTTTTTTACCACTTTTTGCAATTTGTTTCATTGCAGCAGCAGCTTCTGTTAAGCCTTCAACGGTTTTATTTAAATCAATGATGTGAATTCCTTTTTTCTCAGCGAAAATGTAAGGTAACATTTTTGGATTCCACTTTTTACGAAGGTGACCGAAGTGAACCCCTGCATCAAGTAATTGCTGTGTTAAATTTGTATTATCTGACATGATATTTTTTAATTTTTTGAGTGCGTCTATTACGCTGTTTTTAAATATTTTGAAAATCGAAAATCGAAAATCGAAAATCGAAAATCGAACAAAAGATTAACGTTTAGAGAATTGGAAGCTTTTACGTGCTTTTTTATGACCAAATTTCTTACGTTCAACACCACGTGGATCACGAGTTAATAATCCAGCTGGTTTTAAAGTAGCGCGATTTTCAACATCATCATTGCATAAACCACGAGAAATACCTAATTTAATAGCTTCTGCTTGGCCTTTTTGTCCACCTCCAGATACTGTTACAGTAACATCAAATTTATCTAAAGCATTGATTGTTTTTAAAGGCAATTCTACTTGATTTTGTAAATACATCAATGGAAAATACACTTTGTAATCTTTGTCATTTACAATGATTTTTCCACTTCCTTTTGTAATATATACACGAGCTACGGCTTCTTTTCTACGACCGATTGCTTTTTTTAATTTTTCCATGTGTAAAGGATATTTTATTTATTAGTTTGAAAAATTGATTAAATTGATTTAGGTTTTTGAGCAGCATGAGGATGTTCAGTACCAGCATAAACAAATGCTTTTTTGAACATAGCTCTTCCTAAACGATTTTTTGGTAACATTCCTTTTACAGCACGCTCAATTATTTGTTCAGGTCTACGAGCCAATAAATTTTTAGCTGTTTCTTCTTTTTTACCCCCTGGATATCCGCTATAATCTAAATAAATTTTTTGATTTAATTTATCTCCAGTTAAAACTACTTTTTCTGCGTTTAATACAATTACATTGTCTCCTGCATCTGCATGTGGAGTGTATGTAGGTTTGTGTTTTCCACGTAAAATGGTAGCAATTTTAACCGATACACGACCAACTGATTGGCCAGCTGCATCTATCACAAACCATTCTGGTTTGTAGTTTTGCTTGTTTGCAAACTTTGTTTTGTAACTTAAATGTCTCATTGTTTGTTTTTAAAATTTTAATTGCTTTTTTTCAAAAGGATTGCAAAAGTAAGTTTTATTTTGTTTAAAAACTAATTTAATTCCAAGTATTTTTTCTAAAGTATCATTAAATCATTGATAATCAATTAAAAAAAGGATATAATTTTATTTTCTTAATGTGTTTTAGAGATGTTTTTAATAAAAAGTTTAAAATTTTGTTAAAAAAATGCATAAATATAAAAAATATATATTAATTTTAGGTTATCAAATTTTATTAATTCACTAAATTTAAAAGAAAAATGAAGAA
>Ga0114980_10001231_pt1 | contig 18368 bp, 16 predicted proteins | sample S_140806_EF_Meta_FD_87018 | JGI IMG/M metagenome (GOLD analysis project Ga0114980, IMG submission 87018) | Freshwater microbial communities from Lake Simoncouche, Canada to study carbon cycling - S_140806_EF_MetaG | ecosystem: Environmental > Aquatic > Freshwater > Lake | place: Lake...
ATTCCATTGTCGGGAGGAAAATACAAATCGGTTGAAATACTAGAATATTACACCGACAATAATACTTACGGAACTATCGTCTTGCTTCAAGTGCAATCGGGTGAGATGACATTCATTGATCAAATTCAGCATCCGGTTAGCTTGGACTGGGAACCCATGTTCGATTAAGGTCGGATTTACGGTTCGTTCTCGAAGGGAGAGGATGTTTGCTATTCTTTAAGTTAAGAGGAGGTAAGAAAAAGGTATGAGGATGTGAGATGGAGCTTAGTTATTTAGTTAATATTTTCAACAATAATAAATCATCAATTACAATGAAATCAATAATTCTTTCCTCCCTTTTCCTTTTAGTGGGTTTATTATCCAAGGCACAGGAGACACAATACTTTTTTCCTGATTACGAATGTCAATATGTTTTAGATTCATTGAATATTCCATATGTTCCTATCGCACAAAGGAATGGAACAGCTCCAATATATTCCGACGGAGCATTTCCGAGAAGTATAAAAAAACACAAAAAGTATTTTAGCAATAACGAGTTTGAATTTTGTCCAAATGAAAATACTCCTGCGATAAAATGGGTTGAATTTTCAAAGTCTTTAGTCTTCATTAATGAGTTTGAAACGGGCGTAAGTGATTGGTTTTCTGTTTTTGATATTACGGTTATAGGGTATTCAAAAATTAATTTATCCGGTGGGAAATATAAATCAGTTCAAATTGTAGAAACACGAGTTGATGCACAGAAGCAATTTTCCACAATAGTTTTACTAGAGGATCTATCAGGGAGAGTGTTTTTTGTAAATCAAATGACTTATCATATTTCAAATTACAAATAGCATATCATTCATATTGTCTAATCACGATGTCTATCAAGAATTATAGTTGAAAGTAAAGAAATCTCTCTCTTTGAATTCGTTTTCAAATAAGAGTTAAGTGATTAGGTTGTTTTACACAGTGTTTTACACAAACGGGTTTTAAAAAGAAAAACCCCTTGAAAATCAAGGGGTTTTGTCTCTTTTTTAGCGGTCGGGACGGGACTCGAACCCGCGACCCCGTGCGTGACAGGCACGTATTCTAACCAACTGAACTACCCGACCGTTGCCATAAAGCGATGCAAAAGTAATCTCAATTTTCAATTACACAAACTTTTTCATGTAATTTTTTTCTTCTTTCCTTTCGCACCTTTGCTTTACACAGTAATCGTCGCAGACATTCGTTGCGTAGCAACATTCGTCACACGGACATTCGTGCTTGCACATCCGTCCTTCGGACATTCTTCCCCTCTCTTAACTTCTCTTACCTGAGAAGTGTAATGTGCCCTTGAAAGATCTCCGCACTAACATCGTTAAAGTGCACTTCAATTCGATAAACATAGACCCCATCGGGAACATAATATTCTCCTCCAAGCATATTGCCTATCCACTTCGGCTCCAAACTTTCAGATTCGAAAACTACATCTCCCCATCGATTTACGATAACTGTTTTTACAGATCGAGCATTCGTGAACACTGGGAACCACTCTTCATTAAGACCATCGTTGTCCGGTGTAAACGAGTTCGGTATATAGGCTGATGTTTCGAGACAAGGCGCAATTCCAACAGTGAAAAAACGCGGGTCTGCAACACAGCCATAACTACTCGTGAAGCCTAACTCAATGACATGTCCTCCGGGTGAAAAAGCATTCCAATCAATGTTTATCGCATTGGTTCCCGATTCATACAGAATATTATCTACAAGCCAGTAGAAGTTCCCCGACTCGGTGCAAACCGCAGAGTAATCGAAATTAGTCCGAGGCTCATCACACATGTCAAGATACTGCTGACCCCATGAGGTTACCGGCATAAACATGATTAGTATGAGAATCTTCTTTAACATGGCTCTAGTTTTTCAACTGTTTATTACTTCTACTGGTTTTTCTTACGTTCTCTTCTTCCTTCCCCATAGGTCGAAAAATATTTCGCCCCTATATCTTCCTCTTTCTTCCCTTCTCTTAACTTCTCTTACCAATTAATCGCCTTAGTTATGTTGGATTGGCGAAAGAACCGGAACCGGATTAACAGTAACAGGAGTCGTAGCAGTGAACGTACATCCAGCCTCTGTCACAGTATAAGTCAGCGTAAATGTTCCAGATCCTGAAGTTCCTGCGCAGAAGGTATTTCCAACAACCCCCGTTCCAGTCCAAACCCCACCAAGCGGCGTAGCTGTTAGAGCAACACACGGCTCGTCGGCGCAATATGGACCTATAGCAGTAAGCACAGGAACAATATCTAAGATGAATACATTCAATAAAACGGGTGTACTCACACAACCGTCTGCACTCGTCGCGAAAACACTGATGGCATTCGCAATTAATCCGGGATTGGCCGCTGACCAGTCAACGTTTATCGAGTTAGTGCCTTGTCCAGATGTCAATACCCCCGGAGCGGCAACGGTCCAAGTGTAGGTGTAACCAGCCGTATTCGGCAACGTGTAAATAGATCCTGCCGTCTGGTAACAAACAGTGTCAGGACTTGTGGTGTTTTGTGCAAATGCCGCAATTGGGGCAATAAGCATGATAAGCATGATGATTTTTTTCATAACTGTGGATTTAATTGATTTTTGATTATTTACTTGTTTTAATTATTTACTTTTTATTCGGTCGCATAATATTTCGACCTTCTGTCTAACATTTTCTAGCCATTTATTATCGTCGAAGACATTCGCGAAGCATTCGCCGAAGGCATTCTTCCTTTTTCTTCCCTTCTCTTAACTTCTCTTACCAATTAATCGCCTTAGTTATGCTGAATCGGAGTCAAAACTGGAATCGGATTCACCGTTACAGGAGCTGTGGTCGAAAACGTACATCCACCAACTGTTACGGTATATGTTATTGTGAATGTTCCTGCGCCTGCTGTGCCCGGACAGAATGTATTTCCAACAACGCCAGTTCCTGACCATGTTCCACCTGCAGGTGTTCCTGCAAGAGCCACACAGGGTGCATCGGCGCAGAAAGGCCCTACTAAGGTTATACTTGGTAATATTTCAAGAATGAAGACATCCAATATCACTGGAGTACTCACACAACCATCTGCACTTGTTGCGAAAACGGATATTGCATTCGAGATTAGTCCGGGATTGGCTGCAGACCAGTCAACGTTAATCGAGTTGGTACCTTGTCCAGAAGTAATTACACCTGGGGCTTGAACGGTCCAATTGTAAGTGTAACCGGCTGTGTTAGGCACGGTGTAGATAGATCCAGCTGTCTGGTAACAAACAGTGTCTGGACTCGTGGTGTTTTGTGCAAATGCCGCTATCGGGGCAATAAGCATCAAGAGCATGATGATTTTTTTCATAACTGTGGATTTAATTGATTGTGTTTTTTATTTTTTTTATTTTTTTTCTGTTTGGTCGAAAAATATTTCGATTTTATTTTTTATTTTTTTTATCATGGGTCGAAAAATATTTCGCCCCTATATCTTACCTTTTCTTCCCTTTTATTTAACTTCTCTTACCTTTTTATTAATTGTGTGTTATCGCTGGCAGCACAATAGGTGCTGCATCTGCTATGATTATCGTAACCGTGCTTGTGCATCCGTTGACATCTGTTACCGTGTATGTATATGTTCCTGCAGTCACGGTGTATGTCCCTGTCCCTGTGTAAGGCCCAGTTCCTCCGGAAGCGCCTACTGTAATGGTTGTCGTGGCCCCAGCACAAAGTATTGGCGGTGCTGAAATAGTTGCTATAAGCGGAGTTGGCTGAGTAACCGTGATGGTTGTTGTTGCTGTACACCCTTTAAAGTCTGTCACCGTGTAAGTATAAGTTCCTGCACTAACCGTGAACGTTCCTGCTCCTGTATAAGGTGCAGTTCCTCCAGCTGCAGTTACTGTAACTGTTGCAGTTCCTCCGTTACATGAAATAAGCGTTGCTGATGAGCTTGCAGTAAGCGGAGCAGGTTGAGTAACAATGGCCGATGTTGTAGTTGAACATCCCGCTGCATTGGTTACTGTTATCACGTAGTTTCCTGCGTTCAGATTCGTTAATGAATAACTTCCACCCGAGGTCACAATTTCAGTTCCTGCCGGATTACCTGTTGATGTGCCTGTCCAGCTTACATTGTAGCCATTATTCGGTCCGCTTGCAGTTACTGCAATAATTCCATTATTCGAAGTAGAACAGGTTTCGTTGGTAATTATCGTTGTAACAATCGGCGGGGCATTTACAACAACAGTCATTGTTGCGGGCACCGCGCAAAGTCCTGCTGTTGGAGTGAAAGTATAAATTGTGCTTCCAGCCGCTGCAGTTGAAATTGCTGCAGACCAAGTTCCTGTAATTCCATTTAATGAAGTTGTTGGAAGTACTCCCGCTATTGCTCCTTGACAATACGGACCAAGTTGAGTAAATGTAGGAACCGTTCCAGGATTAACCGTGATACATTGCGTCTGCGTTGTTGTGCAGCCGTAGTTATTGGTTGAAGTAAAGTTGTAGCAATTTTGGCCAACTGCTGTTGGAGCAACAATTGCGTTCGTTGTACCTGGAGGTCCCAAATTGGTAAGTCCTGTTGCAGGAACCCATCCTTGCGAAACTGTTGTCGGCGTAAATGATCCCGATGCTCCAGGAATACTTGGATTGAAGTTAACATCCCAAGTGCTAATATATCCATTATCAAGATTTAAGTTATCCGTTACGCTTATCGTCCAGTTTCCGTTCAATGGACAGCCAATCAAATTGGTAAAGGGCTGAACCGGCATGTAGTTACCACCATTGATAGATGCCCCAGCGGGAGTTCCGCAGTTGGAAGTGGCTCCGTTGACAAGAAGTGTTGTAGCAGTTGGAGTAAAGCAATACGTTCTGTATGCTCCAGGCCCTGTTGCAGGATCATCCAATGGACAACCTAAATAGGTTCCGCCGCCGCCTGGGTAAGCTTTGAGGATAGCTGTTTGCCCATTGGGGCAGGTTATGGTTATACTCAAGTCACCCAAATAAGAGTGCTCCATGGTTAAACAAATATTCGAGATGTCAGCAGCGCTTTGAACAGTTTGAGTGGGACTGTAGCAATCGACAGGAATAGAGGTAGAATAGGTAACGCCATTTCCGTCTAGTAAATAAGTAAGTCCAGAATAAGGTGTAGTGCAGTTGTAAATAAAGGGGGTGTTTACCACTGTAGCTGAAAGATTGCTAGTCTGACCTTGACACAAAACCAACGGTGCAGCTGCTGTTGTAATTGTAGGTGGAGCAGCAACTTGAACCGTTAGTCCCAAATTGTTTCCACTTGTACAACCATTTAATGTGATATCAAGATCAACAAAATAGGTTCCAACAGTAGGGTATGTTCCTGTGGCAGACGCTCCATTTCCTGTGGTTCCATTTCCGAAATTCCAAGTGTAGGTCGCTCCAACTCCCGATTGAGAGAATGTGCCACTTCCATTGAACGTTACAGATTGTCCAGCACAGATGCGAATAATTCCACCCGTTTGAACCGCGGGAGAAGAGGATACAAAATTGGATGTAATGGTCTGACAAGGTGTGTAGCAAGAAATGTTGGCGGCCCAACCTGTTGTATTACCGTTTCCGTTTGAAGTAAATAAAAAGGTTAAACAACCAGATGCATTAGGCAATGCCGCTTGAATTAATCCCGGTGAAGTATTTCCCGTAAAAATTCCTAAAGACGGAGATGCGGTATTCGGTCCATTAAAAACTTGAAGAAAGTCATTATTTTGTAAATTAAAAGCAGAGAAGTTAACTTGAACCATATCGCCGGCAATTATTGGGCAATAGGTATATGTTAAATTTTGATTGTTGTTGTAATTGCCGGTTGGTCCTCCGTTATCATAGAAATTTGAATTACAACTGGTCGAAGAACCATTTGTCATATTTACGTTGGTTGTAGGCGGAGTTCCGCAGCCAATAGTTGCCGCCCAACCGTTGTTGTTATTCGAATTATTCGATACAAAGTGTACAGTGATACATCCATTTGCGCTGACAACCAAGCCCGGACTGTTCGCTGAGTAAGTTCCAATTTGAGGGGCAGTGTTGCTATTTCCGGCATAGATCAATAAGAAATCAAATCCACTCTGAAGAGCAAATGCTGTAAAATTTAGATAAATGGGCTGTCCATTTCCAGAACAAAAAGTAACCGTATAGTTCTGGTTGCTATTATAATTATTATTTGCCCCACCTGAATCATAGAACGTTCCTGAACAAGTCGTATAGGTGTTATTTGAATTCGGAGAATAAGTCTGCCCGAATACTTTAGAGGTGAAGCCCAAAAGAACAAATAGCGCTATGTAAACGAATTTGTTCATGGACAGATTAGTTCTTTTTCGTTAATGAAAACCGGAGAAATGCAATATTTACCATCTTGAATGATCAGTCTGAATTCTACATCAGAATATATTTCGCCATGATTTATACAAGCATCTTGAATGAATCTACCCGATAACAAATTTAAAGACTCGGCTGAGAATAGAATTATCTGGAAGTTAAGCTTCTGAAAAGAAATTATGCGGTCGGAATGAATAAATCGGTATTCATCTAGATTATCATAGCGAATTAATGCGTCTTTGCAGATTTCAGCGTAATGCTTGTGCTGTTCTTCGTTTACTTGAAGTTCAAACGTTAATTCGGTATAATTTGTTGGAATACTCTCCTGAGCCGCCACTTGGGTGTGGGCGAGACTTACAAGCATAGCAATGCCTGTGGTTATTTTTGGGAGAGTGTAATACATATAGCAACGTTAAAGTGGCTTCAGGTTTAACGCAAGCTAAAAAGAAAAGGTTACGTGTTACTACTTTTCTTTTTCGTTTCTTTGCATTCGTGTCGAAACCACTTCTCATAATACCACCGTTAACACAGCTGAATACCCCGTATCCAGCAACTGCTTATCTAACCGGATTTTTAAAGCAACAGGGTATAGACTCCCGACAAAAGGACTTGGGCTTGGACATGGTGTTGGAAGTGTTCTCCAAAAAGGGATTCGAACTATTGTTCAATGCCATAGAAGCTTCCAACTTCAATTTAACTCACCAACTTGATGCGTTGGTGAAGAACCGCAAGGCCTACGAGAATACCGTAGATGCCGTGATTTCCTTCCTTCAAAATAAAAATTACACACTCGGATACCGCATAGCAGCGGGGGCTTATTTGCCCGAGGGTTCTCGATTTCAACAAATAAAAGACCTCGAATGGTTCTTCGGAAACATTGGGGTGCAAGACAAAGCGCGATACAAGTGCACCATGTACTTGGAAGACATCTCAGATCTCATTCAAGCTACCGTGGGCCCGCATTTCGGTTTTTCAAAATACGCAGAACGCATCTCGCGAACCGCCGTTTCCTTCAGTCCAATTCTTGAAGAATTGAACAAAACGAACAATTATCTCGATGATATTTTGGTGGAAAGGGTAAAGACGTACTTCCAAGAAGAAGTGCCTTCCATGGTCGGATTCACCGTGCCTTTCGGAGGAAATCTTTATGGAGCTTTCAAAGCTGGACAATGGATTAAGAGCCATTATCCGGAAGTGAAAATCGCAATGGGTGGCGGATATCCGAATACAGAACTGCGCGAACTCTCCGACCCGCGCGTTTTCGACTTCGTCGATTACATTACGCTCGATGATGGGGAAGGGCCGTTCCTAGCGCTGTTGAAGCATCTTGAAGATGCAGAAGTTCATCCGGAACTGAAAAGAACGTTCCGTAGAAATTCAAACAACGAAGTTGAATTCGTTGACACTAAAGTAGGAGGAGATTTCCTTCACGCTCAAAAGCCCGCTCCAAGTTATACGGGTCTTCGTTTCAACGAATACCTTTCTGTGATAGACATGCCCAATCCCATGCATCGCTTGTGGAACGATGGGCGTTGGAACAAAATGACAGTGGCTCATGGATGTTATTGGAAGAAATGCAGCTTCTGCGACATTACCCTCGATTACATTGGAAGATACGACCAGGCCAGCGCAACGCATTTAGTGGATCAGATGGAAGCGCTCATTGCGGAAACCGGTGAAACCGGATTTCACTTCGTAGATGAAGCAGCGCCTCCAGCAGCATTGCGCGATTTAGCTATTGAAATTCTACGTAGAGGCTTGCAAGTCTCTTGGTGGACCAACATTCGTTTTGAAAAAACATTCTCTCCCGATCTCTGTAAAATTCTAGCAGCCTCCGGATGCATCGCCGTAACTGGTGGTTTAGAAGTGGCGAGTCCAAGAATTTTAGAGTTGATCGACAAAGGAATTTCCATAGATCAAGTAGCCAAGGTCTGCAAAAGTTTCCGCGATGCCGGAATTTTAGTCCATGCCTACTTAATGTTCGGTTTCCCTACGCAAACCGAACAAGAAACAATTGACTCTTTGGAAGTAGTTCGACAATTATTCGAAAACCAATTGCTTCATTCGGGACATTGGCACCAATTCGCCATGACCGTTCACAGCCCCGTTGGAAAAGACCCCGAGAAATTCGGAGTGATTCGAACAGGCCCTGTTTTCGAAGGTTTCGCGAACAACGACTTGTTCCATGAAGACCCGAAAGGAGCCAACCACGAGCAATATTCAGAAGGACTGAAGAAGGCGTTGTACAACTACATGCATGGCATTGGCTTCGAATTTCCATTGAAGAAATTTTTCAAATTTCCTATCGTCAATCCATTGGTTCCAAGAACCATGATTGAAAAAGCCGTGAAGAAACTTCCAGAAGATGAAATTGAATTAAAAGGCATGGTGCTCTTCCTTCATCAAACGTCTTTAAAGGAATTGAAGAAAAACGGTCCGAACAAAGAGATCCTCTTCGTGCATAAATCGGGATATCAGAAAATAGACTTTCCTTCAGCAGTAGCCGATTTCCTCATAGAAAATGAAACGAAGTTGAATTTATTTCAAGAAGAAAAAATAAACTACCAAGATGTCCTCACGAACTTTTCCAACCAACTCAAATCCACTCCTGAAGAGGTCGTGAAATTCAGCTGGTGGAAACAAATGCGCGAATACGTTTGGATGGTACGCGTTTAAGACGGTCTTCTTTTTGAATCGGGATTTCCAGAGAAGCGTGGCTTAAATCCACCACCACTGCCGGTCTTCGGTCTGTTTCCTCCGCCACCATTTCCACTTCCGCTACCAGAACCACTTCCACGATGTGTCTTTCCGCCACCTGATCTTGAAAAGGGTTTCTTGCCTTGTGGCTTTTGCGCAACACCTGGAGCAGGTTTGTTCAATGCTGGATATGGATGCTCGTTCACAACCGGAATTTCCAATCCAATCAACTTCTGAATGTCGCGCAAGTATTCGCGCTCTTCAATGTCGCAGAATGAAACAGCTCTACCAGATGCACCCGCGCGGCCTGTTCTTCCAATACGGTGAACATAAGTCTCAGGGATATTCGGAATTTCGAAGTTTACCACGAAGGCCAACTCATCAATGTCAATACCACGTGCAGCAATGTCTGTAGCGACAAGCACGCGTGTGATTCCGCCTTTGAAATTGCTTAACGCACGCTGACGGTGATTCTGAGATTTGTTTCCGTGAATGGCTTCGGCCTTAATGCTAAACTTTTGTAAAAGCTTAACTACTTTATCGGCTCCGTGCTTGGTACGTGTGAAAACCAAAGCAGATCGTATTGATTTATCTTGAAGGACATGCATCAACAAATCGTTCTTGTTCGCCTGATCTACGAAGTAAATGCCTTGCTCAATTTTTTCAACGGTGGAAGAAACAGGAGTCACTTCAACTTTTTTCGGAGTCGTTAAAATTGAATTCGCCAATTCTTGAATCGTCTTCGGCATGGTTGCCGAAAAGAACAAAGACTGTCTTCTTTCAGGAATTAATTTAATAATACGTTTCACATCATTAACAAATCCCATGTCCAACATGCGATCTGCTTCATCCAAGACAAACATTTGAATTTGTCCGAGATTCACATGACGCTGCTGCACCAAGTCTAACAATCTTCCTGGAGTACAAATAAGAATGTCTACTCCAGCTTTCAACGCGTTCACTTGAGAGAACTGATTCACGCCACCGAAAATAACGGTGTGACGAAGATTCAAGTTTCTGCCGTAGCTCGCGAAGCTTTCTCCAATTTGAATAGCTAACTCACGCGTTGGAGTCACAATTAATGAACGAATAGCGCGCTTGCTTCCGGTGTGTCCGGTATTCTGAGTAAGTAGTTGTAAAATTGGAATGGCGAAGGCCGCTGTTTTTCCTGTTCCCGTTTGGGCACAACCTAACAAATCATGTCCTTCCAACAAAATTGGAATGGCTTGTTCTTGAATAGGAGTGGGAGTGGTGTAACCTTCTTTTTTTAGAGCGCTAAGAATAGGCTCAATTAAGTTTAAATTTTCAAATGACATAAAATACGTGGTCGCCAAATTCCCAATCGTATTTCTAAGTTGAACTGCCAACGGAACTTGTTGCGGGCGCAAAGATAGTCTACTTTTTCACCCGAATCATCATTAATCCGTCGCGAAGCGGCAAAAGCACCTTCTCGCATCGGCTGTCTTTCGCCACTAAATCATTCAATTCTTGAAGAACTTGTGTGTCGAAATCCTTTTCTACAGCGGGTTCCAGAACCTTTCCGCTCCAGAGGACATTGTCTATAAGAATAACCGTTCCGGCATGAGCGTGCTCCATTGTCCAATTCCAATAATGAAGGTAATTCCGCTTGTCGGCATCAATAAAGACTAAATCGAATGTTCCATCTAAATCTTCAAATGCGTTCAGGGCTGCTTTATAAATAGGTTTTATTTGCGATCCATTTTTATGTTGAAGGAAATACTTGACGTGCAACCAACTCAGTTCATCGTTCTCATCTATGGTAATTAATTCTCCGTCTTCTTGAAGTCCATCGGCCAAGCACAAAGCGCTGTAACCCGTGAATGTGCCAATCTCCAAAATCCGTTTGGGTTGAATCAATTGCGAAAGCAAACTTAAAAACCGTCCTTGCAGATGTCCACTTAGCATACGCGGATTAATCACCTTCTGCCAGGTTTCAGCCGAAAGCGCCTTCAACAAATCAGATTCATCATCAGAATGCTTTTCGCAATAGTCTAATAAAGTAGATGAGATAAAATCCATTGCGCGAAGTTACAAAGCTTACCTTTGCATTTATGAGACCGAGTAGGGAATTGTTTATGCGCATGGGTTTACTTACGCTGCTCGTTCCTTTGGTCATTGTTTCCATACTCTATTATTTCAACGCAACGGAATTTATGATCCCCGTTATCATTGGGAAAATGAGTTTGTTGTTTCAGATAGGAATAGGTCTTGCAGGCGGATTTGTTTTAAGCGGAATGACATGGCTCATGGGGAAATGGAAATACCTCGACGATGTGAACTTCGATTATACGTTACGATTGGGAATTTTCAATTTCAGTTTTCAAGAAATTTTATTCTTGAGTTTTTGTGCAGGTGTTGGAGAAGAGATTGTGTTCCGTGGAATGATACAACCGTGGTTAGGAATTTTAACTACGTCGTTTATGTTTATTGCGCTTCACGGATACTTGAGTTACAGTTCATGGCCGAAAGTCATATTCGGACTCATCTTATTTGCGGTGGGAACACTGTTAGGAATTTTAGGCGCGTATGTAGGATTGCTTGCAGCCATTGTAGCGCATATACTTTATGACATTGTAGCCTTTCAGCGTATTCAAGCGGAATACGAAGAATTGAAAAAGAAATCAATTATTCCAATTGCACATGAGCAAGAAGAACATCAAGAGTGAGGGCGGATTTGTATTCAGTACGAATCCTAACTTCAACATAGAAAATGAAAACGAGGCGGCAGAGACGCTTCCACCCAACGAACAGAAATTAAAAGTTTGGTTGGAAAAGAATCACCGTGGTGGAAAGACGGCCTCGGTTATTAAGGACTTCAAAGGCAACGATGACGATTTAGAACAGTTAGCGAAAGTGCTAAAGAATAAATGCGGTACCGGTGGAAGCGCGAAAGATGGCGAGATCATTATTCAAGGCGACCACAGAGAAAAGATTATTAAACTGTTGCAGGACATGGGTTATGCAGCTAAAAAAGCAGGAGGATAAAATGGAGAAAATATTTCCAATCGTAGTGAAGACCATGCAGAGCCTTGAGCCTTTGTTGGCTAAAGAAATGATTGACTTAGGCGCAACAGAAGTTGAAGAGGGAAGAAGAGTGGTTCGCGCGAATTGCGACCTTGAAACACTTTACAAAATAAACTACCGTGCGCGTCTTGCGTTACGTGTGCTTTGTCCGTTGCATTCCTTTCAGATTCGTAAGGCCGACGATTTATACAACAAGGCCTATGAAATGCCATGGGAAGAATATCTGCATGCAGACACTACGTTTGCCATTGATCCGCAAATTTCATCCTCTATGTTTACGCACTCGCATTTTCCATCGCTTCGCGTGAAAGATGCAATTGCAGACAGATTGAAGAAAGTCTACGGCTCCCGTCCAGATGTGAATCCGGAAAGTCCTGATGTGCAAATACATTTGCTCATCGATCAAGAAAAAGTTCAAATATCATTAGATAGTTCGGGCCGTTCTTTGAATCAGCGCGGATACCGCGTGAATGGAGGAGAGGCTCCCATGAATGAAGTCTTGGCTGCAGGTATTATTGCCATTACCGGTTGGAAAGGAGAAACCCCTTTGTACAATCCGTTTTGCGGTTCTGGAACGATTGCTTTCGAAGCGGCTTATGCGGCCCTCAATATCCCTGCACAAAAGGCTTATCCGAAATTCAATTTTCAAACATGGTTGAATTTTGATGATGCCTTGTGGATGACTGTTCATGGCGATGCGAACGCCTTGATTGAAAATAAAGAGTTAACCATTGTGGCTTCCGATATTGATTACGATCAGTTGAATGTCGCGCGAAAGAACGGAAAGAACCTTCCGTTCAACGATGCCATTCGATTTGAAAAATCTGATTTCTTCAGTGAAGACAGTGTTCCGGAAGTGCCCGGGTTAGTGGTTTTGAATCCACCATACGGTGAACGCATGGAGATTGAAGAACTGGAAAAAATCTATTCTGAAATAGGTTCTGTTTTCAAACACCGTTATTCGGGTTCAACAGCTTGGATTATCTCTTCAGATTTACAAGCCCTTCATGCGATTGGCCTACGTCAGAAGCGTAAAGTAAAATTGATGAATGGAAAGTTGGAATGCGAGCTTCGCGGAATAGATTTATTCAGAGGAAAGCGTAACGAACGATTTGAAGTTAAGCCGACAGATTCCGAAAATTTATCACCGGATTCGCATACATCTGAAGCATAATTTCTCTTGCTGTCTGCGTGAAATTCTCTTTAGGAAGAGCTGTGTGTTTTCTGTGAAGACTTAATTTGAATGTATTACCTCGGATGTAATTGCTGAAGGCAATTTTCTGAATTTGTGAGTATTGGTCCTTGTATTCCTTCGTGCCATTCAACAAATCATAAGCAATGTAATTCGTTGGCCAAAGATGAAAAATGCGGTGCATTTCATTGTCAATGGCATGCGTTAAATAACGATACTTCTCATTCTTATTTTGAATGGAACGCATGTGCTCAATGTGTTCATTCATTGAATTTCCCATAGAAATATTTACTCTTCCCTTGTGTCCGGTTATTCCTTTTAACATAGAAAGAAAATCTTCACCAGACTTTTTCTCATACGAACCAAGCACTTTCAAATGCATGAGCTCGTTCGTCTTCATCATATCACACGGATCATACTCATAGCTAACAGCCATAGGAATCATGCTCAAGGCTTGCAAACCATCTTCAATATTATCAGCGCTCATGGCGAACATCTTCAACAAACCAGTGGCTGTTCTATCGTCACCATCTTTGCTTCTTCCTTCGCGTTGTGCGATCCAGATTGAAGTGTGATCGGTAGTTAAAGTATGACGAATGTAATTGGAAAGGCGAAGGCTGTAATAGAACATCTCCTTCGCGTTTACATTCCGATTAACAATGAAATTCTTGTTGGAACGAACGATGTCTTCAACCACTTTCTGACGCAACAAATTATCGCCTATGGCTATTTGCGTAGTCTTGTGGCCTTGTTCAAGAAGACTCACGTTCAAAATTGCGCTGTCGAGAATGATATCTCGGTGATTACTTAAAAATAGATAAGGCTTTGTTTTATCTAAAGACTCGAAGTTGGTGAAAGACAATCCGCTAGTGGTTGTTTGAATGGCCATCTTAAAAGCAGGACCTGAAATTTCAGATTGAAATTCATCAACGGTGGTAACCTGACGAAGCATTTTCTGAATGGCTGAACGGCTTAATCCTGGGAAAACCCACTTCAGCATTTTATAAAATTCAGGGACTTCTAAAATGCGTTCAATGGCAGCTTTTAATTCTTCGTCGTTGTACGGACGAATGGGATCAAAATTAAAAACATCTATTTGCGCCTCTTCCATAGTTGCAAAAGTAAGAAATTCAGAACTTTTGATTGGAGAAGCCTTGTTGTAAATATGAACAATGTCTACATTTGAGGCATGAGAAAAATGAAAGCGTTGCTTATTGCTGGATTAGTTGTTTTGGCTTTGTCGGCATGTGAAGAAAAGAAAGTTTCCGCTCCCTCTAGAAGTTCTGAATTAATTGGAGATTTTGATGATACGTTGTGGAATCAGAATACAGGAACCATTTATTCATTGGCTTTATATGCAGACAGCAGTTTTTATTTGAGAACAAGAGTAATCGGAGGAGAGGCCAAGACCTATTTAGGAAATTACAAACCGAATGAGCAATGGGAGGTTCTAAATCTTAAATGTGCGGACAGTACGCATGTTTTTTCAGTTCAGATCAAATCTTCTGACCTTTTAGAAATGAATGTAGAAGAAGGAATAAGTTCTATGAATCGTTCAACTAAAGTGGTAAGTATTTCAGGAACGGCAGTGCTAAAAAATAGAGTGAAATTATGGTCATCAACCAAGTCCATCGTCTATCAGTTGGTGAATGCAAATGAGTTAATCATTGATCAGTTATTTATTAACGCAATGACTCCTGAATACAAAGCGTTGTTAAGTTATTATTCTGGAAAATATGAATCTCCTCAATTAGTGAAATCATTGAACTTTAATCAAGAGGAAATTGTAAAACTCCAGGAGCTTTATTTTCCTAAACCGGAAACTGTTAAAACAGAAAGTAAGGAAACGCCTCCGATTGACGAAAAAATGCCAATGAAGTCCTTGTTCTTCCTTAATAATGGAAACAAAGTAGAGGTTCAATTGGTGGCCCTCAGTTCAAAAGGAAATGACTACGCTAAAAAAGAAACATGGGAATTGAATGCTGAAGGATGGAAGTTATTGAGTTCAGAATTTTTTGGAGTTACTGCTGAAGTTATTTATGACAATCCGAATGAGGTTAAACTTCCAACTGGAAACATCATCATCAACAACAAGAAATAAAAAAAGGGTCTCGAAAGAGACCCTTTTTTTATTTTGAGAAGCAAACTATTAGTTAGCTCCACCCGATTTCATTGCTTCTTCAATACATGGTTTGATGAGTTTTATAAATTCCTTTGCAGCAACCGTATCTTTCTCATACTTCATACCAACTTCCTTATACCACGCTTCGCTCTCTTTTGCGAATTCAGCCATTTTCTCAGCGTCTCCAGATTTTTTAATTTCTATTTCTTCTTTGACTCTATCACAGAAAGCTTTTGCATCAGACTCAACACCACCGCAAGAAGCCATGAACATTGCAAGAGCAACTGCTGGGATCATTAATTTTTTCATATGAAATATTTTTAGTTTGAACGAATATAAAAAGATTTACTTCTTAGAAAAGCAAAATCAGAAATATAATAGCGTCATTGTTTAAAAGTGAATTACTTTGTTGAAAGACCACATAAAATATTCGTTGTGAAAGGGCAGTATTCACTGAGATTTGTGAAATAAAGTATAGAGATGATAAATGGCGCTGATATAGATTTTTTTGAATTGACTATTGGTCAAGAACACGTTTTCACGGACGAAGAGACGCGTTTGAAATACGGCAAAGACGAAACTGAGAATCTAAGCTTTCCAGCAGATGTGGTTTTAAAGCCAAGCTGCACTTCGGAAATTTCTAATCTCTTAAAATATTGCAACGAGCGTAAGATTCCTGTCACTGCCATAGGGGCTCAAACGGGTCTGAGTGGCGGAGCGTTGTGTGTTCGAAAAGGTGTTGCACTTTCTACCGAACGATTGAATAAAATTTTAAAGATCGATACGAACAACGGTCAAGTTCATACCGAGCCGGCTGTTATTACGCAGGTGCTTCAAGAAGAATGTGCCAAGCAAGGCTTGTATTATGCTCCTGATCCTGCAAGCAGAGGCAGTTGTTGGATAGGTGGAAATTTAGCCGAGAATAGCGGCGGTCCGCATGCTGTGAAATACGGCGTGACAAAAGATTTTGTTTTGAATTTGGAAGTGGTATTGGCAAATGGAGAAATTATTTGGACTGGCGCAAACACGTTGAAAAACTCTACTGGATACAATCTTACTCAGTTGATGGTTGGAAGTGAAGGCACACTTGGAATTATTACCAAGGCCGTTTTGAAACTGCTTCCATTGCCAAAGCACAATTTACTTTTATTGGCTCCATTTGCTTCTGCGGAAAAAGCGTGTGAAGCCGTAAGCGCAGTTTTTCGAGCAGGCATTACGCCAAGCGCCATGGAATTCATGGAACGTGAAGCCATAGAATACACCCTTCAACATGTTCCAGATGCACAAGTGAATTTAGATGGGGTGGAAGCACACCTGCTTATTGAAGTAGACGGTTCAAATGTTGAAGCGCTGATGCTCGATTGTGAAACCATTTCAAACGTGCTCATGGAACACGAGTGCGGTGAAATACTATTTGCGGAAGATCACAATCAGAAAGAAGCGCTTTGGAAGGTTCGAAGAAAAGTGGGAGAAGCTGTGAAGTCTCATTCCATTTACAAGGAAGAAGATACCGTTGTTCCAAGATTTGAACTTCCTAAATTACTGCGAGAAGTAAAGGCCATTGGAAAGCGATACGGATTTCGTTCGGTTTGCTACGGACATGCAGGAGATGGAAATCTTCACATTAACATCTTGAAAGATGAAATGTCAGATGAACAATGGGACAAAACGCTACCCATAGCCATTCGCGAAATATTCGAATTAACTGTATCTCTCGGAGGAACGCTAAGCGGAGAACACGGAATAGGGTGGGTGCAGAAGAACTACATGGACATTGCCTTCAACGAAGTTCAATTGAACCTCATGAAGAAAATAAAAGAAGCCTTCGACCCGAATGGAATACTCAATCCAGGAAAAATATTTCCCGATTGAATTCGCTTACTTAATCAACAGACGTTTCGTCAATCTTCCAACTTGAATCGTATAAATTCCTGTTGAAAGATTATCTAATGAAAGCGTATGAACCCCCGGCTGATTGAAACTCGTTGCATAAACTACTTGTCCAGTGGAATTGTAAATGGTTACATTCGATTTTCCCGATTGGAAATTCTGAATGAAGACTTCATTCTCAGCAGGATTTGGATATACTACAAATTCGCGCTCTACGATTTCGTTTACCCCGGCTGGAAGCCATTGAAAATCTTCTGATGCGGAAGGAACCGATGATCCGCACAAGTTTATGGCAGTAACTCTCCAAGAATATGTCTTCCCTTCACCAAATGCAAAATCAAAAGGCAAAGTTGCGAAGTTTCCTAATTCAGTTGAACTGTATACAATATTTCCGAATAAGGCGTCATTCTCAGATATTTCAAAAAGATAAGATGTGGCTCCTGGCATGGCAGTCCAATTGAATTGGTAATCCAATGCGTTGTACTGAATGGTTGAAGGCACAGACAATAAGGTTGGTGCGGCTGGAGGTGTTCCTGTAGTTATTGTGAAGAATAGATCATACGATTCCCCAAAGGTTGTTATCAATTGAAGCGTGCAGTTAAATGTTCCTGTTGGAACCGTTCCCAAATCAGAAATAACAATGTTGTAACTCCCCGTTCCTGTTACATTCACACCGCTGAAAACAGGGAAGCCAGGAATTCCTGTGATGTTGGCGGTTAAAGGAAATTGCAAATCTGCATTTATTTTAAGTTGAAGGGTATCCGCCGATTGTCCACATGCATTCAAATTGTTGTTTTGCAAGTAGAGTAGAGTAGGACGCAGAACGAAGAACCCGTCATACATGCTTGTCGCTAAATTAACTCCGCTTGGCAAGTACGGATAGTTGCTCCATGTTCCGCTGTATTGTGGAAGATCATTCGCTGGAAATAAATCGAAATAACCAACTTCATTCAATACTCCTGTGCTAACTCGAGAAGCATCGAGAATGCGCACTCCGCTGCGGTAATTACTCTCATAAACGAATTGATCCTTTACATACAAATTGTGGTCAATAGAAGTATTGGTACTTAAATAATAATTCATATAGCCGATATTGTCTAAATCAGAAAAATCGAAAATATGGG
>Ga0114980_10001232_pt1 | contig 18358 bp, 11 predicted proteins | sample S_140806_EF_Meta_FD_87018 | JGI IMG/M metagenome (GOLD analysis project Ga0114980, IMG submission 87018) | Freshwater microbial communities from Lake Simoncouche, Canada to study carbon cycling - S_140806_EF_MetaG | ecosystem: Environmental > Aquatic > Freshwater > Lake | place: Lake...
ATCTACATCCCAGAAAATGAACTTATCAAAAACAGGCGGGCTTTTTGCTTCCATTAGATAAAATTAGGGGTTTCTTCGGATGGATTAGCGGCGGTTTGCGCACAACTCCCGTCGCACCCAAAAAGCACCCCATTAATTATCCCTTTTTCTCCGCGCCCTTTTGTAACTTCATATATCCTAACTTTTCACTATGCCCGAATACCAACTAACAATTAATGGAAAATCGCAACCCGTAGAAGCGCCGGCAGATATGCCCCTGCTTTGGGTGCTGCGCGATGTGCTCGACCTTACCGGCACCAAATATGGCTGTGGCGTTGGCTCTTGCGGCTCCTGTACCGTTTTAATCAACGGCAAGCCCATTCGCTCTTGTCAATATACCGCTGCCGCCTGCGTTGGCAAAACCGTTACCACCATAGAAGGACTGAGCGAAGAAGGAACCCATGTGGTGCAGCAAGCCTGGATGGAAATCAATGTACCGCAATGTGGGTATTGTCAGGCCGGTCAAATCATGACCTCCGTTGCCCTCCTGCAAACATTCCCGCAACCAACCGACGAACAAATTGATGAGGCAATGCAGGGGTTGGTTTGTAGATGTGGTACTTATGCCAGAATTAAAAAAGCAATTCACAAAGCAGCCGAGCTCGGCACTAAATAATTGATTATGCAAAGAAGAGCGTTTATTCAACTTAGCTCCTTTCTGTCAGGTGGATGGGTGGTTGCTCAACTGGTTCCCCTTCCTGCTTTTGCAGCTGAAGATCCGATCTGCTTTCAACCCAGTCCGCTGATTAAACTCTGTTCCGATGGAAAAATCATCGTGTATGTGTATAAGCAGGAAATGGGCCAGGGCGTTCAAACTTCTTTGCCCCTGATTGTTGCGGAAGAGCTGGAGGCCGATCCAAAACAAGTAATCGCAGAAGCCCTTCCTTATAGCCCAAGCAGTGGATTTAATTATTCTACGGGCGGTAGTACCAGCATCCTGCGTGAATTTATGCCCCTGCGAAAAGCCGGTGCAGCCGCAAGAGAAATGCTGATTAAGGCCGCCGCCAACGAATGGGGTATTTCGGTTGATAATTGCCGCGCACAAAAAAGTCGTGTTATCAACACCACCACCAATCAGTCCATTGCTTTTAAAGATTTGATTGCAAAAGCTTCCGCGCTTCCGATTCCAAAAGAGCCGGTGCTAAAAAACTATAAAGATTTTACCGTTATCGGCAAGCCGGGGGTGAAAAAAAATAATATTCGCGACATTGTTACAGGGAAACTTAAATATGGGCTTGACTATAGAGTTCCTAATATGGTTTATGCCGTTATTGTTCGTTGTCCGGTAATGGGAGGAAAAGTGGCTTCGTGGGATAAGCAATCCGTTGCTGCTATTGAAGGGATTGTTGAGCTTTTCGAAATGAAAGAGATGGGCGATCAGCTGGAAACTAGAAGCGGAGTTGCCATCGTTGCAAACACTCGCTGGGCTGCCTTACGAGCTCAGAAAAGCTTACAGGTGCAATGGACCTATCCCGCTGGCGCCAATGAAAAAAGCAGCGCCAGTTACTTTGCTGAACAAGCCGCTCGCCTGCTAAAGGCTCCGGATATGATTTACAACGAAAAGGGCGCAGCTGTAAAAGACATGCCTCAGCCCGACGCAGAGTGGATTACGGCCAGCTATCAAATTCCCTTTGTAGCACATGCCGCCATGGAACCCCTGAACTGTATTGCAGATTTTTCTAATGGCAAGTTTACATTGTGGGGCGGATTTCAAAACCCTGGAAAAACAGCTTCGGTAGCTACCAAGTTTTTCGGCCTTACGTCTAAAGATATTTTTATCAACCTGATGCCGCTTGGGGGTGGTTTTGGTAGAAGGCTGAGTGCCGATTACAGCGCAGAAGCGATGCAGGTCGCCTATCAAATAAAGCGCCCTGTTCAGCTGATGTTTACTCGGGAGGATGATATGAAGTTTGATAACTATCGCCCCGCGTCCTCTCATATACTTAGTGCTAAATTGGGAGCGGATAAAAAGCCTGCCGATTGGTTGCATAAAATAGCCATTGCTCCAGTAGCTGATTTTTTACTGGGCATGAAGGGGAACGCAAACTGGCTTGCTATGGAAGCAGAGGGCGGATCTATGGGGGATATGTATTATGCTATTCCTTCCCTTCGTTCGGCTGTTAGTAGAACTCCTTCTCCGCTAGTAGAAGGCTGGTGGCGGGCAGTAAACTTTAGTTATAACAATGTAGTAATTGAATGTTTTATAGATGAGTTAGCCAAAAAAGCTGGGGTAGATCCGGTTGAATACCGACTCTCGCTATTAAAAAATATGCCGGCCAAGAAAATAAAAGATGGTACCCTGTTTGATCCTGCCCGACTTTCCGCAGTAATTGAATTGGCAGCAGAAAAAATTGATTGGAATAAAAAAAGAGGCGCCGGCAGAGGGGTTGGGATTGCCTGCTGTTTTTATAACCACGCAAAAGCCTATACAGCGCATGCTTTTGAAGTAAGTGTAAGTAAAACCAAGAAAATAAAAATTCTTCGGGCTGTTGTGGCTACGGATGTAGGCATGGTAATTGACCCCGATGGTTTTGCCAATCAGGTAGAAGGTGGATTTGTATGGGGATTGAGTGCTGTATTAAAAAGCGAAATAACCTTAGCCAATGGCGCGGTTCAGCAAAGCAGCTTTTTCGATTTTCAGGTTGCTCGGATGCCTGATGTGCCTGCGCTGGAAATACACATAATTCCAAGTAATGCTGAACCAGGCGGAGCAGGCGAAACCAGTGTTCCCTCGGTTATTCCCGGTTTAATGAATGCAATCGCTGCAGCAACCGGCGTTCGGGTGAGAGAGTTGCCGCTTAAAAATAAGGGCTATACAATTTAATTATTTCCGCTTGCGTGTGAAATGCAGGTCGTGGAAGTCGTAACTGAAATCTGTAAGCGGCGATATTGCTCGCATCGTTATGGTTTTTCCCTGACCCTCTTCATCCAACCCAAAGCTCACAAATGCATCTGCGTCCATGCTTCGGTCATTCCACCGAACTACCAGGGTGTTTCCTTTGTAAGGATATAGGCGCCCCGATAATTTGGGTGATCTTTTCATGGAAAGCCAGGGTTGTCCATCTTTTACATAAATATTTACATCCCCCATCCAATTATCGCTATATTCTCCTAGGTAGAGCTTCCAATTTTGTGTTGCCTGCCCACTCGCTTTTTCAATTTCTATTTGGGTGGAATCAGTTATTTTTTTTGCTTCCTGCAATTGTCGGTTTCGGTTTGTAATCAACACTTTGTGCCAGTCGATGCCGGTGGAACCAATGTATCCATCTTTTATCTGATTGGTAATGGCAACAAATGCTCCACCCTCCTGTTGATTGGTTAATACAATAATCCCCAATTTAATTTCTGGAATCAAAGTAATCTGGGTAACCATTCCTTCTAAGCCTCCTGTGTGTGAAGCTTGCAATTTTCCTTTTACGTCTGATAGGCCAAATCCTAATCCATAAGCTGAAAAATGTACTTGATAGGGCCCAGGAGCAGTAACCGGAATTATGGTTTGGGGAGTCCACAATTCTTTGGCAACATCAGCAGAAAAAACTCTCTTCTTATTTCCATACTCTCCTCCATTCAATAAACAGGTAACCCATTTGGATAGGTCAACGATATTCGAATTAATTCCCCCGGCAGAATGACCCACCTGAAGTGTACTTCTAGCAATCACTTGAACCTTTCCATTTACGGGGGCATGTGCATCAATTACATCTTTGTTAGATGGCAGCCTATCAAAAGATCCCGCAGTTTCTTCCATTCCTAATGGTCGTAAAATATTTCCTTCTACAAAATCATCCCAGCTTTTTCCAGACACACGCGCGATTACTTCGCCGGCTACAATGTATAAATTATTATCATAATCATACTTAGTTCTAAACTCAGAAACCGGTTGTAAAAAACGAAGATTATATATGATATCCTTCAACTTGAAGTCACTAGAATCTGGAAAAAACATCAGGTCTCCTGCTCCTAATCCCAATCCGCTTCTATGCGTTAATAAATCTTTGATGGTAAAATGTTCCGTAACATAGGGATCATATAATTTAAATTCAGGAATATAATCTCGTACTTTATCATTCCAGGAAATTTTTCCCTGATCAACCAATATTCCCAAAGCTGCTGCTGTAAAGGCTTTGCTATTAGAGGCAATTCCGAATAACGTGTGCTCGGTTGTGGGCAACTTATTAGCTAAGGATCGAAAACCATACCCTTTGGCATGTATCAGCTTGCCATCTTTTACAATACCCACTGCAATGCCAGGAACATCAAATGACTTCATCACTTTTTCTACAAAAGAATCAATTGCTTTTTCACTCATGGGTTGAGCAAAAAGGGTGATAGAAATAAAATAAACCGGTAAAAAGAATAATTTTTTCATGTTTTTTCCTTTTAATTTTTTATTGCTTCCTTATCCAACCAAGCCAGCTTTTCTGCTGATTTCCATCATTCTGTCCATAGGAATTTTGGCTGCTAATCGCAAGCTTTCTTCCATCTGAATTTCTGGGATTTCATATTGTAGGCAGAGATATACTTTTTCTAGGGTGTTTAATTTCATATGGGGGCAATCATTACACGCACATAAATTATTGGGCGGGGCCGGAATAAATGTTTTTTCGGGCGATAATTTTTGCATCTGGTGTAAAATTCCCGACTCAGTGGCTACTATAAAACTATTATTGGCAGAGGTTTGAGAAAACTGTAATAATTGTGTGGTACTGCCAATATAATCAGCCAAAGCTAATACCGCGTCTTCACATTCGGGATGAGCAATTAACAAAGCTTCGGGATGACGGTGTTGTAAACGAATAATTTTTTCTCGGCTGAATATTTCATGTACCATGCAGGCACCATTCCACAGCAACATATCTCGCCCAGTTTTCTTATTCAAATATGCCCCCAGATTTTTATCCGGAGCAAATAAGATTGGTTGATCTTCGGGAACGCTTTCAATTACAGCCAGGGCATTACTGCTGGTACAAATAATATCACTCTGGGCTTTAATTTCTGCGGTGCAGTTGATATAAGAAATCACTAAATGGTCTGGGTGTTTTGCCCTGAACTGCCTAAATAATTCTGGGGGGGCACTATCAGCCAGTGAACAGCCCGCTTTCCAATCTGGAACAACAACTTTTTTGGAAGGATTGAGAATTTTAGCCGTTTCGGCCATAAAATGAACGCCCGCAAACAAAATAATGTCTGCTTCTGTTTTGGCCGCTTTTTGGGCCAATCCTAAACTATCGCCAATATAATCAGCCACATCCTGTATATCCGGCTCTTGATAATAATGGGCCAGAATAACTGCATTTTTTTGTTTCTTTAATTTTTCAATTTCTGCAAACAGATCCAAGGAGGGATCTATCTCTTTATCTAAAAATCCAGCCTCGGGCAGCAATGTTTGATCAGTAACCATGTACCTTATTTTATTCCTGTAAAACTAAACGCTTTCTGCTAGAAATCTTCTCAAAAATAAGTGGATAAACACCGTAGTATTTTATAATAAAAAGGATTTGTAACTAAACCTATTACTATTACGCCTGTGGATTAGTGCATAACTTACTTATTCACCTACAACATTTCCTGATATTCACTGTAATTCACATAGTTATACACTTTAGAAACCCATTACTGGCTTATGATTTTCCCATTTTTCAACAACCTGTTATTTTTTTCTTGCACAAGTAAAAAAATATAATTCACACGCTGCGCACTGTTAATTAAGGGGGATAAGGGGCAGTAAAATTTGTCTCCTCTCTTCTTATTTCTACTTTTCTATCTATTTATCCCTTTTTATTCCCCATATTTCTAAAATATTTGGTCGTTTTTCCACCGTTTTTTAGCATTCTTCACGCACCATTGTGGATTAGTTTTTTATGCTGCTTTCTAGCCCCCTGTCTCTTTCTAATTCCTCTACTTTTTCTGCCTTTTTATCTTCCCTTTGTTCTAATGGCTGAATACCCTATTTTTGCCCTCCTGATTGAACAGGAATAAGTTAAATTACAATATTTTATTATGTCTATTATTCAACGAATTCGTGACAAAGGTGCCTGGATTATGTTTGGCATTATTGCTTTGGCGTTAATTGCCTTTATTTTACAGGATGGTGTTCGTCAAGGAGGAGGCCTATTCAATAATACTACAGTTTTAGGAGAGGTTAATGGCACTAAAATAGAAAGAGTAGCCTTTGATGAAAAATTAAACGACCTAGAAAAACTGGCGGCTGGTCAAGAAGGTCCCCGCGAAGAACTAATGGGCCAATTGTGGAACCAGGAGGTTGAGCAACTTTTACTAAAAGAACAATATGATCATTTAGGCCTAATGGTTTCTCCTAAAGAATTGTCTGACATTTTGTTCGGACCAAATTCTCCTTTAAAACAAGAATTTACAGACCCAACGACCGGCCTTTTCCGCGAGAACGATGCTCGGCAGGCGATTGCGAATATGAAGAAGAGCAAAAACTCTGATCAAACAAGAATGGTGAACACAGTATACGTTGTTCCCACTGTAGAAAAAGCGCTTCGCATCAAATATCAATCCTTGTTATTGCAATCTTCTTATATACCAAAATGGTTATTAGAAAAACAGCAAGCCGACAATAATAACATTGCTAATATTTCTTACGTATACTATCCGTATGTAGCTATGCCCGATAGTTCGGTAAAAGTAACCGATGATGATATCGCTTCTTATGTTAAAAAACACGAGAGTGAATATCAGAAACCAGAAGAAACCAGAAATATCACCTATGTTTCTTTCAGTGCTGCCCCTTCTTCTACCGATTCTGCTAATGTGTACAACGAATTAATGTCTCTGAAAGACTCTTTCACCAACTCAAAGGATATGGATGCTTTCTTTGCTAAGAACTCCACAACCTTGCCTTTCTATAATAGCTATTTTAGCAAGAACAGAATCCAACAACCGAATAAAGACACACTAGTAAAAATTCCTGTTGGCAATTCTTATGGTCCTTATATAGATGGGAATAATTTTGTTTTGGCGAAAATGATTGGCACTAAAGTTTGGCCCGATAGTGCAAAAGTTCGTCATATTCTAATTGCTTTCAACGATAGTCGCACTGGACAAGCAATTCGGAATGATAGTATGGCAATGAAATTAGCCGACAGTATACAAAACGCCATTATCACTGGAGCAGACTTTTCTGCTTTATGTGCTCGTTACTCCGACGATCCGGGAAGCAAAGACAAGGGAGGGGTTTATGAATTTTTTCCTCAGGGTCAAATGGTGGCTCCTTTTAACGATTTTGCCTTTGATAAGCCCGTTGGTACCCGGGGTGTTGTGAAAACTGAATTCGGATACCATTTTATGGAAGTGTTGGGACAAAAAAATCCAAACCCGGCGTATAAAATTGCTTACCTGGCTAGGCCTATTTTGGCTGGCACGGAAACCGAAGCGGCAGCAGCAACGGCTGCGTCTCAGTTTATAGCATCTGCTAAAAACGCTAAGCAGTTTTCAGATCAAGCTACCAAATCTAACAAGCAGTTGTTGGGAGTAAATGAAATCAAACAGAACGATTTTAATGTAGGTACTCTTGGGCAGTCGCGCAGCCTTGTTCGTTGGGTATATCAAAATAGTGTAGGTGATATTTCTGAGCCCACTACAATAGGAGACCAAGTTATTGTGGCACTGATTAATGGAATATACAAAAAAGGAACTATGTCGGTAGCAGAGGCGAAACCACTGGTAGAAAATTTTGTACGTAACCAAAAGAAAGCCGCAATCATCGCTTCTACTAAGTTTAAAGGAACAACGCTTGCTGAACTTACAACCAGCACCGGTTCACCTATTCAAGTGGCGGACAGTCTTTCTTTCACTGCCCCCTTTATTTCGGGCATTGGAAGTGAGCCAAAAGTTGTGGGAGCTGCCTTTAATAAATCGCTGCTTGGAAAAACCAGCGCTCCAATTAAAGGAACTACGGGGGTTTTTGCTATACAAGCCGACGTGGTTGGCGCACGCCCCTCTATGCAAGACCCAGCTACTTTTAAGCAAAGTCTTATGCAAATGCTCCGCTCAGGAACTTTCCGAAGCCAGGAGGCTTTAAGAAAAGCAGCCACTATTAAGGATTATCGCTTCCAGTTTAATTAATGTGTGTTTAGTAGATATTCTAAAAGCCCGGAAATTTTCTCCGGGCTTTTTATTTTACGTATTCCGAAACTAAAACCACCGGCCAATCCGTTAATTTTGTACCCGAAAGGTAAAGTATGAGCGAACCGTTGGTTAATAAAGTGGCAGATAGCGGACTGGTTAGTCTCGATCCGGCAGATTTTTATCCTACCGAGAACATAAAACTGTTCGATTTGAAAGATCACCTTTTTATGGGACTAATTCTAAAAGAAAAAGATTTTCGCCTAGCCCTTCAAAATACGGACTGGCAACAATATAAAGATGCAGCTGTAGGTATTGTTTGTTCTGCCGACGCCATCATTCCTCTATGGGCTTATATGCTGGTAGCTTCTTCTCTGGAGCCGGTTGCTGCTTTTATTATGAAGGGTAATGAATCGCAGGTGCTTGAGTCTCTTTTCTTGCGAAATATTGCCGCCGTTTCTCCTGAAAAGTATGCCGACCAGCGGATTGTTGTAAAAGGATGTGGTGAAAAACAAATTCCAGAATCAATATATGTGGCGCTTACTCACTTGCTGCGCCCATTTGCTAAAAGCATTTTCTTCGGCGAGCCCTGTAGCACGGTTCCGGTATTCAAGAAAAAATAAAAGACCGACTATTTGATTCTTTGTGTGGCTTCTTCAAATCTGCCATCATAATCACTTCGGATGGTTCCCAGCATCCTATCCCAAAATAAGAAGTAAAGGCCATAATTTCCGGTAAAGTATTGGTGGTGCTGGTTGTGATTTACAGAAGTATTAATCCACCTGCCTATCCGCGTTTTGTGAAACCCTTTTGGATATAACTCATAGCCGAGATGTCCATATACATTATACACTATCATCATCAGAAAAAAGATCATCAAGTGCGTTTTGTGTATTGGGATAGTAAATAGAAAAATAACCACAATTCCTACTTCTACTAATGCTTCCAGCGGATGAAATGCATAGGCAGCCCAGGGACTGGGGTTGGTAGACTTATGGTGTACCAAATGAAAAAGGGGGAACAATTTTTTATTGTGCATGAGTCGGTGCGCAAAATAAAAATAAGTATCGTGCATTACAAACATTAACGGATAGGCGAGGAAATAATAGAGCCATCCGAATTGTGCAACGTCGTTGTATCTAGTTGTATATTTTGCGATGGAAGGAACCGCAATCAACGGATAAGTAACCGTAGCAAAAATCACAATTGTTAAAAACGAATACCCCATCTCACGCAGATAGTCTTTGTTTTCGGGAAAGCGTTTTTGTATTTTTTTATAAAACCACTCGTTGCGATATAACACATAAGCGAGAAAAAATCCCACCCCTGCAATAAAAAAATATCGCCCACCAATCATCCAAATGCTCTTCAAATAAAAACTCCAATTCATGCCGCAAAGGTATAGCGATAATACAGCGTGTGTAAAAAAACGAGTGCTTATTTTTTTTCTATGTAATTATTTAGTGCAATACGGGTTTTTTGTTGAAGCTTTTTTTGAAACCAAGCCGTCCAGCCAAACAACCAACCCCTTAGCCCCAACGCCTGACGGCTCCATTTGTATATATCAAAAGCGTCGGTATGTTCCGTTATGATCCCATTTTCTATCCGGATATGTGCCTTTATAATATTCACAACCCGGCGTCCGGTTTGCGAAAAGGTATATTGAGCTACCCAATCACAGGTTGCATATTCTTCATCTAGCAACTGGATGTTACCAAAACTAATTTGTAGGTCTTTTCCGTTTTTACAGAGCATTTCCCACATATTTCTAACCTCCTTCCCATGCAGCAAACCAAAAACCGGGTCGCTGAATGCTATGTTTTCTGCATAACAACGATTCATTTCTGCAGCATTATTTTGCTGGAAAGCGGAATAAAAACGAGTTATAATTGTTTCGTTCGGGTGCATACGAATTTTTTAGTGGGCTTCTAGCCAGTTTTTTCCGATTCCTAGCTCTGCTTCCAGCGGAACCTGGTTGGGCAGGGGAAGGGCAAGCTTCATATTATTTAATATTAGGGGCTCCAGCACTGCCAGCTCTTCAGGAACCGCATCAAAAACCAATTCGTCGTGAACCTGTAAAATCATTTTTGAAGCCATCTTTTTTTCTTTCATCTCTCTGTGAATAGTAATCATGGCTAGTTTGATCATATCGGCTGCCGTTCCTTGAATGGGAGAGTTGATGGCATTTCTTTCTGCAAACCCACGCACGGTAAAATTAGAGGAGCCAATATCTTTTAGCCATCGCTTTCTGCCCATCAGTGTTTCTACGTATCCGTTCTTTTGTGCAAACTGAATCGTGTCTTCCATATATTGGGTTATCCCGGAAAACTCCTTTTTATAGTTGTCAATGATTTCCTTGGCTTCTGTTCTAGACACGCCCAGGTTTTCTGCTAACCCAAATGCCCCCTGCCCATATATAATTCCAAAATTCACGCTCTTTGCTTTATAGCGCATTTCTTTGGTTACGTCCTCTTCTGCCACACCAAACACCCGTGCCGCAGTAGCCGTATGAATGTCTTTGCCGTTTTTAAAGGCCTCACACATATTACTATCTCCGCTAATGGCTGCAACAATTCGAAGCTCTATTTGCGAATAATCTGCGCTTACTAAAACTCTTCCTTCCGATCTGGGTATAAAAGCTTTTCTAATTTCTCTTCCCCTGCTGCTTCTTATGGGAATGTTTTGCAAATTCGGATGATTGCTGCTCAGTCTTCCTGTAACGGCCACCGCTTGCGCATAAGAAGTGTGCACCCGCCCTGTTTTGCTGTTAATCATTGCTGGCAAAGCATCTACATAGGTGCTCTTTAGTTTGGTGAGCTCTCGAAAACCCAAAATATCGGCAACAATTGGATTATTATGCGCCAACTTTTGTAATACATCTTCTCCTGTAGCAAACTGGCCAGTTTTGGTTTTCTTTGCCTTCGGATCTATTTGTAATTTTTCGAACAACACTTCTCCCAGTTGCTTGGGCGAGGCCAAATTAAAGCGAACACCCGCTTGCTGATATACTGACTCTTCACATAGTTTGGCTTCTTTCTCCAATTCTTTGCTGTAGTCGTTTAAAAAATCTACATCAACCCTTACCCCCTCAAACTCCATATCCGTTAATACCCGCACCAGTGGATTTTCTACCTCTGTAAATACACGATCCACTTTTTTGGAGAACAACAGCGGAACAAAAGTTTGTTTCAGTTGCAATGTTATATCGGCGTCTTCAGCAGCATATTCTTTTATCTTCTCTGTGTCTACATCCCGCATATTTCCCTGCCCCTTGCCTTTTTTGCCAATCAGCTCCTCAATATGAACGGGCTCATATCCCAAAAACTGAGCGCTTAACAAATCCATGCTTCTTCTCCCTTCCGGGTCTATTAGGTAATGTGCCAGCAGGGTATCAAATACTTTCCCTTTTAATTCAATGTTATACCATTTTAATACCAGCAGGTCGTATTTTATATTATGTCCTACCCATGTAACGGCTTCCCGATCAAACAACCCCGAAAATTTGTTCAGCCTATCTAGGGTGGCCACTCGATTGGGATTACAGGGCACATAATAACCTTCCCCTTTTTTACAAGAAAAACTTAGTCCCACCAGTTCTGCTTCGTTTGCATCTAGATGGGTGGTTTCGGTGTCGAAACAGATTTCTGATTGTGTCATCAGATAAGCAATCAGCTCCTCTATCTCTTGATCGTTTGCCGCAACCGTATACTGGTGTTCGGTATTGTGAATGTTTTTTTCTGCCAACAACCCCTGGCCCTTTTCCGATGGAGCTTCTTCTTCTTGGCTGTTTCCTGGGGGGGCCGCAACCGCATCTCCAAACAAATCGGTTTGTATACTTTTCGGGGACGATTGGAATGCGTTGAAGCCGTCTCCCAAAATTCTTTTACCCAATGTTTTAAATTCTAACTCGGTAAACACTTCTGTGAGCAACTCTTTATTCCATTCTTTTAGGCGATAATCTTCTTCATGAAAGGAAACGGGAACATTGGTTATAATGGTAGCAAGTTTTTTACTCATAATGGCCGCCTCTTTTCCATTGCGCACTTTTTCTCCTAACGCTCCTTTTATATCGTCTGCATGTGCCAGCACATTTTCCAATGAGTCGTATTCCTTCAGCAATTTGGCAGCTGTCTTTTCCCCCACTCCCGCAATACCTGGAATATTATCCACCGCATCGCCCATTAGCCCAAGCATATCTACCACTTGCTCTACCCGCTTGATATCCCATTTTTCGCAAATTTTTTCTGCGGTAATAATTTCTTCGGCATTTCCAAAAGATGGTGGCTTGTATATATAAACCTGCGGATGTATCAGTAATTGTCCATAGTCTTTATCGGGCGTTACCATATAAACACTGTACCCCATATCAGCAGCTTGCCAGGCAACCGTTCCAATTACATCATCGGCCTCGTATCCGTCTAGTTCAACAACGGGAATATTAAATCCTTGGATAATTTTCTTGATATCGGGCAACGAAGCAAGCAGGTCTTCTGGTGCTTCTTGGCGATTAGCTTTATAGTCTGCAAAATCGGTATGTCGTTCGGTGGGGGCGTGCGTGTCGAAACAAACAGCTAGGTGGGTTGGATGCTCCTTGTGAATAAGGTCGAATAGGGTATTGGTAAAGCCAAATTGGGCATTGGTGTTTTTTCCGCGTGAAGTGATGCGAGGGTTTCTGATAAGGGCATAATAAGCCCTGTATATCAGCGCAAATGCATCTAATAAAAACAGTTTCTTTTCCATGGGGATAAAGGTAATAAAAGGATGCTATTACTAAATAGGATATTCGATGCCTATAAAGCAAGAAGCCGAACGATTAGGTGCGGCTTCTTGTTAAACTCCTTGATGTATTTGGGGAATTGCTTATTTCAACGAGTATTTGTACTTGTATCTTTCGTAAAGCTGTTTTTGTTTATTATCTAGGTTAATTTGTCTGCCTTGAATCAGCGCATCCGTTACTGTGCTGCTTTTCATATCTAACAAATCTCCCTCGCACACTACAATATTAGCATCTTTACCCACTTCAATGCTTCCGGTTTTTCCGTCTACGCCTAAAATTTTAGCAGCGTTCAGGGTAATGGCACTCAGCGCCTCTTCTTTGGTAAGACCAAATGTGGCGGCAATACCGGCATTGTACGACAGGTTCCGATAGCGCGTATTGTCATCATCATCACTGATACAATACAACACACCTGCTTTTTGTAAGGCGGCGGGAGTTTTAAAGGGCTGGTCGATATCATCGTCTTCCGTAGCGGGTAAGTTTAAACACTGATCTAAAATCACGGATATATTATTCGCCTTTAATAGATCGGCAATTTGAAAGCTTTCGCTGCCACCCACGATAACTACGTCTACTCCAAATTCTTTAGCAAAATCAATAGCAATCAGCATCTGTTTAATCTGGTCGCCATGCACAAATAGTTTTTGTTTTTTCTCCATCAGCGGCCGCATGGCTTCCAGTTTTAGATTAACGTTACTGTGAGCTGGCTCCTGTAGGTAAGCCTTTGCCTGTCGGAAGAAGGATTTGATTTCTTCCACTTTTTCTAGCGCCGATTTTCCGGCATCTGCTCCGCCTGCTCCGGGAAATCCCGGAAATCCGCCAAACCGTCTACCTCCGCCTCTGCTGATAAAGCTGGGTAAATTAATGTGCATGCCTGCATCCATTTGATAAGCGGCATCTTCCCAATTCCAGGCATCAAGTTGAACAATAGTAGAACTGCCACTCACGCTGCCTCCCTGAGGAGCAACGCTGGCAAGCAAAATTCCATTGCTGCGCAATACGGCCATTACCCGAGAATCGGTATTATACGCAGTAATCGCACGAATATTACTGTTGAACTCCCCCAACTCGGTATAGTCGTTGCTGGCACGTACGCCATTGGCAATTTCCTTTAAGCCGATATCGGTATTGGCTAATATAAGCCCCGGATAAACATGTTTTCCTTTTGCATCTATCACCCGAGCATCGCTAGCAGGAGAACCTGCTCCGGTTCCCACCGATGTGATTTTGCCATTACTAATTACAATCGTACCGTTTTCAATTACTGTTCCATTTCCTACGTGTATGGTTCCGTTGGTGATAAAGGTTTTTCCTTTAAATTCTTTTGCGGGATAGATTACTTCTTGTGCTCCTGCAGAAAGCAGCGCTACAGAAAGTAAACAACTCCAGAGTATTTTTTTCATAAGTTCTTTTTTATAGTGCATAACACCTTTGCTGGTGAATTAGCGTAATAATTGTTGATCTTCGGCGTCTATGGTATAGATGCCATCTTTGTGTTCGTGGTCTCCACATCCCATCAGAATCTGCCAGCTTGGCTCTGCCGGACGAGTAATGCCCCCGGCTCTTTTTTCTCCAATCATTTTCTGTGTTAACCGGAACCGTTCTGCGTTAATTTTTTTACGCTGTTCCATGTCTTTTTCGCGATCAAAATAAACAACCCCATCTACGATGGTTTTCTCTGCTTTCGCATAAACGCTAAGCGGGTTGTCGCTCCAGATAACCAAGTCTGCATCTTTGCCCGCTTTTAAACTTCCTACACGATTGTCTACATGCAATGCTTTTGCCGGATTTAACGTTACCATCTTCAGCGCATCTTCTTCAGATACACCGCCATAACGTATGGTTTTACCAGCTTCTTGATTCAGTCTTCTTGCCATTTCAGCATCGTCGGAATTAATACATACGTTTAATCCAACCTTGTGCATGATGGCCGCATTATAAGCATTTGCATCGGTAACCTCAACTTTGTAATACCACCAATCTGAGAAAGTAGAAGCGGATGAACCGTGGGCTTTCATTTTGTCTGCTACCTTATATCCTTCCATAATATGTGTGAACGTATTAAACGTTACCCCAAATTTTTCTCCAGCACGCAGCGCTGCGGTAATTTCGCTTTGTACGTAGGAATGACAGGTAATAAATCGTTTTTTATTCAATATTTCTGCAATTGCATCCAACTCTAAGTCTCTGCGTGTTGAGGTTGGGTTTGCTTTCATCGCTTTATCGTAATCGCTTGCCCTTGCAAAGGCATCGGTTAATATTTGTTCAACACCCATGCGAGAATCTGGAAAGCGGTTGTTGTTTTGTGAGGTTGTTCTTTTTACATTTTCTCCTAATGCAAACTTGATAAATGGATCCCATCCTTTAAACATCAGATCATCCGCATTGGCTCCCCAACGTAATTTTATTAATTGTGTTTGACCTCCAATGGTATTAGCAGAACCATGTAATATATGTGAGGTTGTAACGCCTCCGCTTAGCTGCCGATAGATATTAATGTCTTCCGGATTGAGGTTATCCGCAATGCGTACTTCGGAAGTAACGGATTGTCCGCCTTCATTAATAGAGGCTGCAGCTATGTGCGAATGCTCGTCGATAATTCCTGCCGTTACGTGCTTACCGGTACCGTCAATTACTCTCGCGCCTTCTTCACTCAAGCTCTTACCAACTTTTACTATTTTACCATTTTTGATTAACACATCGGCTCCTTCCAACTTGCCCTCTTTTTCGTTGGTCCATACCGTTGCGTTTTTAATAAGCATCGTTTCTTGCTTGGGAGCGTTTTCCCACCCATATCCATTAAAGGGATAGGCTACTTGCCCAACTTTAGGCGCAAACGCAGGTCTTTTTCTAGCCGAATCAGCTGCTACTAGAGCTGCACTGCTCCAGTTGGCCGTCCAGGTAACTTTGTTTCCGGCAGTATCTTCTCCGGTTCCGTTCCAGGTATTGCCATTAGCAACGCCGCTCAAACGATATTGTGCAGGGGTGCGCCCCATTCCGCCACCCATATTACCACCACCCATTCCTCCAGCACCCATGTTCGCACCACCTCCTGGTCTGCGTGCGGGTTGCGTAGCGAAACTCAGTTTTACCATTTTACCGTCGTGACTAAATTTTCCGGTAAGCGTGTCTTTGCCGATCACATTAGCCGCAGCAGCACTTTTAACGTCGAGTGTATAATTGGCTGTTCCGCCTGCGCCGGTGATGGCGAGCGTGTACATGCCTTTTACGTCATTCCAGTTATCGTCTTTAATGCTGTATTTATTCCCCTGCACCCAGTTTTGTAAAAAGCTTGTTTTCTCTGCAAACACGGGCCCGCTTGTTATAATGAAATTCGCGAGTTTGCCTACTTCCAAACTACCTACTTTATCATACACGCCAATTAAATTAGCGGGTGTTTTAGTAAGTGCATCTAAAGCTTTGTTTTCCGATAGCCCCATTTCTATTGCCTTGCGCAAATTTGCATAGAAGGTTTTAGGATCTTTCAGGTCTGCAACGGTTAGGCAAAAATTAATCCCCGCTTTTTCCATTGCTCCCGGGTTGCCCGGCGCCAGCTCCCAGTGTTTCATATCTGCAAGGGATACAGCTCTTGCGTCAGCGGGATCTTCCACATCCATCGCAGCCGGAAAATTAAGGCCAATGATAAATGAAGACTGAATGGCAGCAATATCGGCAATACGCTGATATTCGTTACCGCCACCCTTGATAATATATTGTACGCCAAATTCTTTACCAATTTTTGCCGCGCGCAAATCATTCCACTTGTCGTCTGACTCAAAAATTTGTGGAAGCGTTTGTAAGTCGTTCCATGATTTTAGGGATAAGTTAAGCCCTTCCTTGGCAGAATTGTTTTTATACCACTGAGCATCCAAATAAGATTGGCGAATCAGCGCGATGCTTCCCATTAAACTGCTGGGATAGCTTTGGGCAGAAGTACCTTTATTAAACGAGTAGTGTGCCGACGCCTTTTCCTTTAACACAACCGAATTCTCGTTTTCGTTGGCCAGCGTAACTGCAGCACCAGAGCCCCGGGCAATTCCGTCTTTGCTATGCGTTAAAACCGATCCAAACCCGAGATCTCTCCAGATTTTAGCCTTGGTATCATCTACAGCAAACTGACTAACCGCATCTGTTTCTGGGCGAACTGCCTGATTCCATCCATATGCACCCTTGGTATTAGAAGTTATTTGAGACGGTGCATTAAAATTAAAAGCAGCTCTTGGCCCTCCTGCCTGTTGTGCAGAGGAGATACCATAATCGGTATACAGATCAATAAACGAAGGGTAAATAAATTTGTCTTTGCAATCAATTACCACCGCATCTTTTGCTATTACTATGCCCGTGCTACCAATCGCAACGATTTTTCCCTCGCGAATAACCAGGGTGGCGTTGGTAAGTGTGGTTGATGACTCTTTAACAATTGTGGCATTGGTAAAGGCATAACACCCGTCCCGCTTGTCGGCCACTCCGTTTACCGGAAAGGTTTCTTGCGCCTGTATTTGCCGGCCAATTAAGAGTGCCGACAACAAGAGCGCTGTTTTTTTTATCATAGTGCGCGTTTTTGTATAATATTAAAGCTAGCTAATTCAGAGCATTGAAAATACCATTCATCCCTTTTTCGGTGAACAAAGATTTTTTTCGGTAAACGATGTATTAGAACTTACCGTTATTTACATCTTTAATAAAACTAATAACTCCCGGAAAATAATGTGGCTGATCGTCCCACATAGAGCAGTGACTCCCATTGGGACAATATAGATATCGGCCTTTTTTCACCTGAGTAGACATCCATTTCATGTGTTCCGGATCCATTGTATCGTGCTCTCCCCCTATCGTAAGCGTTGGCACTTGTATTTTGGGTAGGTCTTTGCTCCTGTCCCAATTCAGTAACCTTCCGCTGGCGCCAAACTCTGAGGGGCCTTGCATCATAACATAAATCTCCTGGTTAATATGGCTAAAGGCACGCACAACGGGCTCTGGCCATGGTAATGCCCTACATAGATGTTTCTCATAATAATTGGGAAGCAAGATTTCCATATACCTTGGGTTGGTGTATTGCTTGTTCGATTCCATTAATCGGATCGTATCTACTATTTTCGGATCCATCTGCTTTGCCAACACATTATTGGCATATTGCACATACTGCGGAATGCTGCTTACCATATTACTTATAATAAGTCCCTTTATATTTTCCTGATATTTCAGCGCATATTCCATCGCCAAAATGCCTCCCCAGCTGTGACCCAACACATAAAAATTAGTTTTATCCAATCCGAGGGCAATGCGAACCTGCTCTACTTCTTCTACAAATCGCTCAGTAGTCCACAGCGAGCTGTCGGTGGGGTGGTCGCTGAGCATTGAGCCCAATTGATCGTACTCATAAAACTCAATGCCTTCTTGCGGAAAAAAGCTTTCAAAGCTTTCAAAAGCCTCGTGCGTTCCACCGGGGCC
>Ga0114980_10001233_pt1 | contig 18356 bp, 19 predicted proteins | sample S_140806_EF_Meta_FD_87018 | JGI IMG/M metagenome (GOLD analysis project Ga0114980, IMG submission 87018) | Freshwater microbial communities from Lake Simoncouche, Canada to study carbon cycling - S_140806_EF_MetaG | ecosystem: Environmental > Aquatic > Freshwater > Lake | place: Lake...
GACCTCAAAGTAAGCTCGTTCAAAGAAACCAAAATGCTCAACTTTTTCAGCATGGTAGGTATCAATTTTCAGAACATTGCATCCAACGACGCAATCATTGCATCGAAACTAAATGAGATGGATGCACAAGGTTTTGAGCTTGCATTTATAACCAGCGGAGTTGAAAGTGACGCTGGCAAAGAAGATGGGAGTGGGATTTTCATTACTCGCCTTTACTTCAAGAAAAAATAACACCCCCTTGAATGAATAAAGAAGCCCGCAAATGCGGGCTTTTTTTTATGGGAAACGTCCGAATTTCGACCGGTATAAATCGATTTGTTGATGCAGTTCAATTTCTAGCTCAGGATATTGTTTCAACAATGGCGTGAGCACTCGATAGCATATGTATCGAACCGCCAAATCCTGACGCTCATCTGTCACCCAATCCATCGCAATGACAACTAATCTGTCAGCCAATGAGTCATTCAAACGAGCGCCTTCGAAACAGCGCAGCAACTCACGTTTAACTCCGCCTACCGATTCCAAATGCAACATTGAAAGTAGTTCGTCATAGTATGGCACTAAAACATCCTTATCGACAGAATGGACTCCCGATAGAACCCATGCCCCCTTCATGCGCTGTGGCTTTGTTCCTGACCTGACAAGTTCTATTAACTCATGAAGACTGCCCGCATCCGATAAAACGAAAGACACCACCCTATCACGGGTAGATCTTCCCATGCGCACAACAAGATGTTCAACGAGTTTCATTGCACAAAAAGAAAGCGCATCGGGTGATGCGCTTTTCGTAGTTATTTCTTATTCGGTTTCGGACTCATGGTCTTTTGTTTCGCCCCCGAATTCGATCGGTTTTTGGGCGACTCATCATCATCTTCATACTCGGTTTCCTTGAGTGGAGCAGAAGTATCGCTTCCATTCTCGAGTCGGTTCAACAAGTCTTCCAATTGCTCTGATCCCAGCGACTTCGCTATGATTTTTTTGTCTTTGTCCATCAAATAAACCTTGGGGGTGCTGTTCACGTCCCAATACTGATGAAAATTCAAACTCTGCAACGTGGTTTTTCCACTGTAGATGAGCTTCGTAGCCGAATCCTGAGTCATGATAAACTGATTGCGCGAAACATTGATGAACTCGAGTTTCTCATCGCGAATGAACTTCTTCCATTTGTCCACCTCCATGTTGTTATGAACGGCAAACACCTCCAACCCTTTTGATTTCCAGGTTTTGTATAGGTCATTGATTTTGGGGAGCTCCTTTTTACAATGTCCACACGTTGCCTCCCAAATAACGAGTAGCGTGTACTTCGAATTCAAGGCATGCATAGATTGCCAAACGTTGTTGGTATCTGGCAAAATGATATTCAAGCCGGTTTCACCGCACAAGCAATTTCGCTTGCCATCGGCCGACTCCTTCATCTCCTTGATTTTATCTTCCTTCACCCAATCACACACCCCCTTTGAGTAATAGTTATCTATCATATAAACAAAACCCTTGTCCATACACATGATTTTCGCAGTCTCAAAATTGTACGTGAACTGATGAACAATGTATTTGAATCCGTCCTTGTTATCTCCGACCGCAGCGACCAGTCGCTGCACCTCAGTAATCATCGTATCAGGTATTTGAGGTAACACCTGAGTGATGTACTTCTCGATCAGCTTGTGATAAGCCTGATCGCGAATCATTCGAGGGTCCTTAAGATCAATATTATCGAAATAGTGATTGCGGTAATAGAAATATTGCCACAGCTTTTTTCCATCGGCTGTGGAATCAGCGGGTGCCTCAGGCACTTCAATATCCATAGACATTTTGATGAGCTTACTTACCAGCAGTTCCGGGTTCTTGGCAATCAACTCCTTCTGATAATTGACGACATCATCATTCATTTTCGTGAGCTGTTCACGGAATGGTTTCTTTTCCTCTTCTGTTTTGGTGGAATCCTGAATCGCCAAGTCAAGAGGCTGACGAGAGCGCATTTTATCCGATATATACATTACATAATCGAAGAAGATCTTGTTGTTTTTGGACTGCTTGACTTTTATGGCATCTATTCGGCAGTCGGGCGTGAACTCCAACTCAATTTCCTCCTGATCCACCACAATGTCCATTCGACTCTGATTATTGACCACAATGGCGTATTTGCCGCACTCGTTGTAGGGTTTGCCATCAAATGCAAAATTGCCTTTACTGTCTACGAGAGCTGTATCGTTATAGTACAGTTTGTTGCCATAATAATTAGCCAGAAAAATTGAAGTGTCCTTTAAGCCTTCAACATGTCCTTTGATTTTGAATTTACTCTGGGCCACAATTGCGCATGACACTAGCAACGCGGCGATTAAAAAGGAGCTCTTAAGAATAATACTTCTCATACTTCGTGCTTTAAAAAGGATTTACAATACTGCAACAAGCTCAAAACGGTTGCTCAGTCGAACAATCTTAACATTTCGTTTTGCCAAAGTTTGCAACCACGAATAACAAGGATTGTTCCGAAAGATTTACAAACGACTTAAAGTCGAGCAGCGGCGTAAAATTAAGTAGACGAACGCCAAACTTTCAACCCTTCTGGATTGAATCATGAGCAAGTAGGTGTTCAATTTCGCCTTGCAGCGCCAATTGCTTGTTTTTTGCATACCAGCTATGGAGCTCTTGCTTCAGCAACGAATCATCAACTCCCGACTCCTTGAGGCGTTTGAGCAGCTGCGCTGCCTCATTTGGACGAGGCCCCCATTTCCATTGAAGATCCCAATTATCGTCAGTACATATCCAAATCGGAATAGATCTTCCTCCGTTAGTTAGAAACAAATTCATGAAGGCAGGATTTTCATCGCGCAAGACGTAATGAGTGGTTATGTTCGGATTCAAGGAAGCCAATTTCTCAATAATCGGCAGCTGTTGCGCGGCATCTCCGCACCAACCCTCCGTTATAACCACCCAGTGCAAAGGCCTGTTGATCATAGCTATTCGCTTTGCAAGCACTGCGTTTGGCATAAACGTCTTCTCCCATCTATGCATGCGATGCATATTCAGCTTTGTATATTCGAGCAAAGAATCGGATTGCTGATCACCGGTAACTTTACCTACAGAGAGCAACGAATCAAGTAAATCTTTGTAACCCGTATACGAGTATTTTTTTTCAGGAACTTCAATTTTCATATCGTGGTGGCGCGTGTCGCAAAGGATTCGAGCGGCTGCGAATTTGGTTCAAACATACTAATTGTAAAAATGACAAACATCACCACCCACCTTCGCAAAATGTCGACTGAGCTAAATGAGCTTTCCAGCGCTTCATACAGTCTTCCCATAATGAAAATACTTGACTATACCGGAAGCATGCCTTTGAACGAGTGGGTAGGAAAATCGGTATCTATTGAGTATACGGGCAATATCAATTGTATCGCTACCGGCAAAAAAATCAAGAAAACATATGGCGAGGGCCTTTGTTATGAGGCATTTCTAACTTCACCATTAGGTTCACCTAGCATTGTAAACCCGGAGTTAAGTCGCATCCACGAAGGCATTGCGCTTCGTGATTTTGAATGGGAGCAAAAACACCACAATCAGCCCCATTATGTTTACCTATCTCGCACCAGCGACATCAAAGTTGGAGTTACACGAAGTACGAATTTGTTTTCTCGTTGGATCGACCAAGGTGCAACCGAAGGAATACGCTTGGCAGAAACCCCCTATCGTCAATTAGCCGGCAAAATCGAAGTTTTGCTTAAAGAATACATGGCCGACAAAACAGCCTGGCAAGCCATGCTGAAAGGAGAATGCTCGGATTGGAGCAGCTTGCTGGAGAAAAAAAATCAGCTACTGGATCGACTGCCCGAGGATGTTCACCCGTTCATAGCGGACGACGATGAAGTGATATCAATACAATACCCCATTCTTCAGCATCCGTTTAAGCCCAAGTCGGTCAAACTCGATTCGACCCCTATAGTTGAAGGCACTCTCATGGGTATAAAAGGGCAATACTTGCTGCTGGATAGCGACCGCGTGTTTAATATCAGGTCTCACGCGGGTTACGAGGTGATAATTTCCTTCAATTGATCTCCAGGACCATAAAATTTCATTTTTTTCTTGCATACTAAGTGGAAAGGCCTATATTTGTCATGACTACTCTTCTTTCAACAAAATGTTTTCTACAGTTGTCAATGTTTGTTGGAGTTCGCAGTTGTCTAATATTTTAATCAACAAACAGTTTTAAAAATGAACATTTTTGTTTCAGGGCTGAATTACAGCATGTCAAGCGAAGAGCTTGGCGAAGTTTTCGCAAGTTTCGGTGCCGTGGCTTCTGCCAAGGTAGTGACCGATCGTGCAACCGGTCGTTCACGCGGTTTTGGTTTCGTAGAAATGTCATCAGAGGATGAGGGTCGTGCAGCAATTGCACAACTTGATCAGACCGACGTAGGTGGCCGTAAAATTAATGTTAAGGAAGCCGAAGAGCGTCCACGCAGCAACGATCGTCCACGCAGCAACTTCGGTGGCGGTGGTGGTGGCGCTCGTCGTGAAGGTGGATTCAAGCCACGTTTCAACCGCGACAATGATGGCGGTTACGACCGTGGTAATCGTTACTAAGCAATCGATAACCAACAGATATAAAAAAGGCCGCAAATGCGGCCTTTTTTCTTTTTCGTGCTTTGGTAGCGGGAGGGGGGCACGATCCCCCGACCTCATGATTATGAATCATGCGCTCTAACCAGCTGAGCTACCCCGCCAAATTTGAGGGCGCAAATATAGTCTTTTTCCCTTCCATCAAAAACATGATCAAAAAAACTTCCTGCGACCCGCAAAAAAACTTATTCTTGCATAACTATACCTGAACCAACATCCATGGCGAAAAAACCAATAGAACTCGAATACATTCTTCGAACATCCGACACTATACTTTATAACTGTATGTCAAACCCAAGCGGCTTGGAAGAGTGGTTTGCGCCTCAAGTGCATATTAGAGGTGATGTGTATACCTTTATTTGGGAAGGGGAAGAGCGCAAGGCCCAACTTGTGGCGAAAAAGAAAGAACAAATGGTGCGCTACCAGTGGCTGGATGAAAGTGATAAGGAAACTAATTTTTTCGAGCTCATCATCAAGATTGATGAAATGACCGGCGAACTTGCATTGCTCGTGAACGATTTTGCAGAAGAAGGCGAAGAGGATGATCAAAAAATGCTTTGGGATGAAGCCGTTCATGAGTTAAAACGTCACATCGGTGGATAATCCGAAACCTATCAAAGTAATGAAATTTCTCCTTTTGATTTTTACGGGGTTGCTTTCAATGAGCACCCTTGCACAACAGGCAAACGTTGCATCGGGTGGAAACGCCACAGGAACAGGCGGCAGTTTCTCCTATTCTGTCGGACAAGTATTCTATTCATCCGATACCGAAGGAACCATCAATGAGGGCGTTCAACAGCCCTATGAGATTTATACCGTTTCGGTTGAGGAATCACTTGTTGAATTGGAGCTAAACCTATACCCCAATCCAACGCTGCACGAATTGTCCATAGAAATAACGAATTTCAAATCAGACCTGACCGCCACCATCTATAATTCCGGCGGACTGCTTCTGGAAAATGTAAAATTAATTTCACCCCGCACGCTGGTTTCTGTCGATAATTGGCCTGCATCCACCTACTACATCCATGTTGGCGATGCATCGGGCAATAGTTCCAAATACAAAGTGATTAAGAATTAGCGAATTCCACAACATATCCCTCACCATTTCGTGTAGAAGGCCGTAGTAAGTTGTTTATAAGCGTCAGATGGTTCTCCCGGACTTTTTTGAATTAGAATTGACTCCATTTCAGGTTCTATGGGTGAGGTAAAAGAAAATTCTATCATCACCCTCGCAGCATCTTTATGCACCAACGTAAAAACGTGACAAATTCTGGAAGGCTTCAGTCCAACCTCAGCTGCATCTAGAATCCAACGTTCGAGTTCACTCTTTGGAAAAATCAGCGCAATTTTACCCTCCTCTCGTAACAACCTTTTTGAATGCTTCATAAAAGCATCGGACGGCAACAAATCATCATGCCTTGCAGCATTTCGAATTGGATCGGCAGCGCGCAGTGAATGTGTAAAATATGGAGGGTTGGAGATGATGAGATCAAACTTTTCGCTAGTAGAAATCTTGAGGAAATCACCCAGGTGGATTTTTAGCCTTTCACGCCATGGTGACTGTTGGAAATTCTCTCCGGCATCCTCCGCACTACCCTGATCAATTTCAATTGCCTCAATCGTGGCAGCATCGCAACGCTGGGCACAAATTAACGCTATCACACCAGTACCGGTGCCCACATCGAGCACATGGTTGCAATTGCCCAACCTAACCCAAGCGGCAAGCAACACCGCGTCGGTACCTACGCGCATAGCGCTGCGCGCTTGCACAATTTCAAACTGTTTGAAGTGAAATGGTTTTGCCGGCGATGGCATAGTTGTGATTAAGGTCACACGAACATAATCAAAGTTTAGGAAAACGCCTTGGGAATAAGCTAGGAATTGGACTTTTGCTCATTCCAGGTTGAATAGCTGCCGGGCTGTACACTCCTATTTTCCGGCACTTCACGTAAAGGTTCCACCGGTCGCAAACCTCGTCTGCAATCTTCCGGTAACTGCTGATAGATTTTTGTTCCCTCTGTCTTCCAGGCTATCATTTCATCCGTGACCTGTTTGACCACCTTTGCCGGGTTACCCACCACTACACTTCGCGAGGGCACTACCGTATCGGCAGCAACAAAAGCCAATGCACCTACAATCGATTCATCTCCCACATGGACCCTGTCCATGACCACTGCATTCATTCCAACCAGACAATTTCGCCCAATGGTAGCTCCATGAATGATGGCTCCATGGCCAATATGAGCTCCCTCATGCAACGTCACTGTTACACCCGGAAACATGTGTATGGTGCAATTCTCTTGCACGTTACACCCATCTTCGATTACTATTTGCCCCCAATCGCCGCGAATGGCAGCACCGGGGCCGATATATACATTTCTTCCTATTATAACATTGCCGGTAACGGTGGCGTTGGGGTGAACAAATGCAGATTCGTGGACAACCGGAATGAAGCCGTCAAATTCAAAGATATTTGCCATACAATCTTGTGTTAAACACGTTCCAAAATTACCGCATACCCTTGCCCTACTCCGATGCACATGGAGCAAAGTGCATAACGTTTCCCGGTTAATTGTAACTGCAATGATGCAGTGATTAACAAGCGAGCGCCGCTCATGCCAAGCGGGTGGCCAAGCGCGATGGCGCCTCCATTCGGATTAAGGCGTTCATCGTTATCTGCTATACCCAATTGGCGCGTGCAAGCAAGAACTTGCGCAGCGAAGGCTTCATTTAATTCTATAACGTCCATCTGATCCATGGTAAGTCCTGAGCGCTTAAGAGCCAACCGTGAAGCTTCAACCGGACCGATTCCCATAATTCTTGGCTCCGTGCCCGTAACTGCAGAAGCTACGATGCGTGCTCTTGGAGCCAAGTTATGCCTATTCAGACCATCTTCCGAGGCAATGAGCATTGCAGCTGCTCCATCATTTAGTCCGGAAGCATTTCCTGCCGTGACCGTGCCACCGCTTCTAAAAGCGGGCTTTAATTTGGTCAATGCCTCCATCGTTGTGCTCGGTTTAATGAATTCATCGCTGGCGAATACGATGGGGTCTCCCTTTTTCTGTGGAATCGCAATCGGTGCTATTTCCATTGCAAGCCGCTCAGACGCCCTAGCCGCCTTTTGCTGCGACCACATTGCAAATCGATCTTGGTCTTCACGTGTAATGGAATAAAGTTCTGCCAAATTTTCGGCAGTTTCGCCCATAGCGTCTACCCCATACATTTCCTTCATTTTTGGATGGATGAAACGCCACCCGAAACTACTATCAAACATTTGGGCATCCCGGCCAAAGGCGGTTGATGTTTTGGAAATTACCCACGGAGCACGGGTCATTTGCTCAACGCCACCGGCAATAAAAAAGTCACCCTCTCCCGCGTGAGCAGCACGAGCCGCATTCACCGCCGCCGCCATACCCGATGCACAGAGACGATTGACTGTTTCGCCGGGAACCTCTTTTGGCAATCCGGCAAGCAGCAAAGCCATTCGCGCAACGTTGCGATTGTCCTCACCGGCCTGATTGGCGCATCCCATGATAACATCCGAGAACAAAGTAGGATCGAGAGAAGCATTTCGAGATGCCAATTGCTGCATTACATGCGCTGCCAAATCGTCGGCACGAACAGATGACAAGCTTCCTCCGAAACCGGCAATCGGTGTGCGAACACCATCAACAATAAAAGCATTCATTCCAAAAAAGTTTGCGCAAAGATGGCAGGCAAACGTCAATTCCTGACCTCGTGTTCCATATTTTGAAATTCCACCTCAACACGGAGGCCTGAATTATTCTCACTGTGAAGTTTTCCCTTGAGCTGCCTTGCAAACAGGCCGATGAGCTTGAAGCCAAATGTTTTTCCCTTCGCCATTTCCAACCCTTCAGGCAATCCAGGGCCATTGTCAGCTACAACTAAGCGTATAGAAGAAGCAGACTCACGTTTGAAAGCAATGCGCAGTTTAGGGAAGCCGACATCTTCAAAGGCATGCAAGAATGCATTACTCACCAATTCATTGATAAGCAGGGCGAGGGGAACCGCAATTTTATTTTCCACATAAATCTCATCCACATCCAACTCAACAACATCCTTTCTACCCGAAAGCATCAACTGCTGGAGAGACTGAACCATCGCCGCTATGTACTCTCTCAGGTTAATTCTATTAAACACTTCTGATCGATAGAGCTTGTCGTATATCAATGCCATTGCACTGATACGATTTCTGATTTCATTGAAGTATTTCTTGACGAGCTCATCTTTCTCATGAGTGCTATTAATCTCAAGCAATGCAACAATCAGGGTAAGGTTGTTTTTGACACTGTGATGAATTTCTCCCAAGAGCAATTCCTTCTCGTGAAGCGAATTGCTGAGCATCAGTTCATGCTCCTTGATGGGGGTAATATCCACCCCATAACCAAGCATGAAAGCGAAGTCGCCCGAAGCGTTCAAAATCGGTACAAATCTTCTTGAAACAAACTTCAAGGTACCGTCTGACTTGGTGCTGACATCCTCAAATTCAACTGTGGTTTTAGTTCGTTGAGCCTTCAGAAACATGACCCTGCGTTCTTGGGCAGTTCCTGTATCTAGGTTTCTAAATGTACAATAATCGAAATCGTCACGGCCAAGAAGAAAATCGCGCACCTCCTGATTGCGGACCGCCACCGGATTGAGGTACATATACTTGTGCTCGTGATTGAAAATGGCGATGTCTACCGGAATATTATTGAGGATCACCTCATAAAACTGCTTTTGATCGACAGCTCGGTTATTTATGTGAACCAACCGGGTATTTTCCTTTAAGATCCCGGAAATAGAAGTGATTTCCGCCTGGTTATCAAACATAACATGAGCCTCTAACTCGAAGTAGCGTGGTTCATGTTTATGCTTCAAATTTTCCAAGCGAACCACCCTCATCGAAGGATTGGCCTCGCGCAACGCATGTGAAATCAATTGAGGCGATTCAAATTTGCGAAACATGGCTAGTGCACTTCGCTCCGAACGATTCAACCCTAAAAGCTGAAACAGATTATCGGAAAAGTCTATTCTACCCGTTCCTGTATACCAGGTAAAGCTTCCCAGATGTGCAATTGATTCTGCCCGTTGAAGGTTATCGACCAGTTGCTTGAAGTGTTCGCGATCTGAATCAATCTGATTCTCTCTTTCCTTGAGCAGTTCTTGCAACCGCGCATTCGACTCAACGAGCTGGTAAATTTTTCTACGAAGAATCAGCTTTATTCGAAGATAGTTGTGGTCAAAAACACGATACGCCCGATTGACCGCATGCATTAGTGACGTCGGGATAGAATCGTCTGAGTGGTCAGTCAATTGCCTCCTCAACAACCAGTGCTTTTCATCTTCGCCGCTTGCCATTCCTTTACCCTTATTCCTTTGTATCTAAAAGAAGATTATTCAAGTGTGATTTAAACTCAAAAGAGTTCCATGGTTTGGAAAAATATCGATCCGGCGAAATGGGTGCATTCGCTACCTTCTCAATATCTCGCTGATGCTGGCCTGTGAGCAAAACGGTAGCGCATGACGGATACAGTTTCCGGACACGCTCAATGATCTCCACACCGGTGCAATCATCCAAAAAATAATCGGTTACAAGCACCTTAACGTTTCGCTTTTGCTCGATTAGTGCAGCAAGCAACTCATCCACTTCACTACCCGAAGTAGCAAGTTCCAAATCACATTGAGCGCCAATTGCGTCGGTGATTTGATAGCGTAAAAGTTCCAATATGGTTAAATCGTCGTCGACTACAATGACTACATTTTTTTGCATGTACGTGGCAATCAGAAATTTGAAACAGAGTTACGAACGTAGTTGTTCATGGAAAAATAAATAATGCGATAAATCATGTGTTCTCTAGCTGCGTTTAATGTTCAACACTTTTGAAACCTCTTGAATTACCTCGCGAAGGTTGGCACTTCGTGCGGCCTCTTCCTTGTCGATATTAAAAGCTTCAAGCACTCCCATTAATTGATTCAACCCTTGCTGTTGGCGCATTAACAGGTTTTTCAATTGTCGTAGTTCTGTTGCGTCATTTGCATAGAACCGCATAATTTCTTCGTTGGGCACGCGCGATGCATCAGCAATGAAATATCTATTCATACATTCAAATTCAACACGGAGCTTCAGGCTTCCGGCAACCAATTCATGACTCACCGACAGCATTGCAAGAAAATCATGGTAAGGGAGCGTCAACAGTTCGCCAAATGCGTCTTTTGCTGCTTTGTTGGAGAAACAGATAAACTGCCTGGTAAAATCGATTTCAAAAACCGGATTCGGGTTTTGTTCCGGAAAATTGGAGAGTCGCAGCACTCGTTCATTTCGCTCCGCAATCCTGTTCTCCAAAATCAGTTTGGAGCGCAGCAACTCGACTTGAGCAAGCTCCAGTTCCTTGTTTCTGAACTGCAATCCTTCATTCGATTGTTGGTAATCTTCCAGGCTTTGCAGCGTGGTGGTTTGCAAGAAAACAAAATCCGTTATGTAGTCATGCGCGGGAAAATCGGTAGCCGACAAATGATAATCTACCATTGCATGATTGCTATTGATTACCGGATTAGACATCAGCAAGAACAATTCCGCATGAATGGGTTGTATGGTGCACTTATATCGCTGATTGAACTCGAGCGTATGGTAAAAACGCAATTTGGGCTTGACAGCAACTATTCCCATCCAATCATTGGGCATGGCCATTCCATCCCAAATGAAGTGCTGATCAAACTTATCCCCAACATTAAGTTGAGGAACCGACTTCGAGTACAGGGAGCCCTTTTGAACTACTCGGAATTTATCATCGAGAATTAAAAATCCGGGACAACTCAACTCTAGGGAAGCCCAAAGTCGGTTTAACAACTCATGATGACGCATTCCGTACTGCCATTGCTGAATGGTGGTAGAACATTGCAATGCAAGCGAATGCTGATAGGCCGTCACGACATCATCGGGGGTACCGGATGAATAAAAAGCGTAGAACAATCCAATGATTAGCCCGTTTTCGTCGCGCAGAGGCTCCGCAACTAGGCAGGTTGAGCGGGAAAAAACGCCTTCCGAAAGTTCCTTCAACCAATGTGGCACATCAGGCCCCACGGGGCGCAAGCCTTCGGCCAAAGCAAAACAATATTCCCAATCCTCGTCACTCAATGCAAGCTGAAGCTCTATGATCTCGCGGGCCTTTATGCGTGCGATTTTCTCAGTGTGGAATAAATCAATTCCACACAAAGCAGGCTTAGCAACAACCGAAAACTCAGAGATGACAGACTGTAGAGCAGACCACCCAAATTCAGATGAGCGGAGCAATTGATCAACTAGTGCAGAACCCGTGAAAGCAGACATGGTCGTTTATTTTACATGGCAAGATAGGATATTCCACATATCATTTCTTTCAAGGACAATCACCTTCCCTTTACATTGGATGGAGTCAGACCAAGCATTAGCATGTCATCGGTTTGGACATTCATGCCTTGCCAACGTCGCAACAACAAATTGATTTCTCTTTCGCGATTCGCAGGTGGTCCGGCAATTACACTTTGAATGATACTCAGCAATCCTTTTGTGGAAAGCTTCTTCGATAAAGGACCTCCAAATTGATCGGTCACACCGTCGCTGTAGAAGAAAAACGCATCGTCCTGTTCGAAAGATGATTCAACTATTTGTATGTCCTGATCGTTCATTGGTACGCCCAATGAACGGCCTTTAAATTTATGGTAATGCAACTGTTGTTCCTTCGCCTTTAGGTGCAAAAACCCCATTTTGAAACCCGTAATTTGCATGGTACTTTTGGTAACATCCAGCTTAAAAACAATCAGATCTAAACTATCATTCACACCATCCGCATTATTCATTTTTGCGAGGTTATTAATGAGTGACGTGTTCAAATCCTGGGCAATCTCCGAAAGCACTTGTGTGCGACGAACGATATTTGAAATGATTTCATGACAGAGCACCGATAGCAAAGCAGCGGGAATTCCGTGTCCTGTGCAATCGCCCAAACCACCCACAACTATTCCCTGCTCGGGGAAGTGCTGAAGGAAGGGAAAATCGCCACCAATGATGTGCATGGGTCTATTGATGTGGACGATATTTTGAAAGAGCGCATCAAAATCCTTACGCTGAGGAAAAATCGCCTTTTGAATTTTCTCGGCGTAAATGATGGAGCTGGTTAAGTCGTTGAGCGAGTCAATTACGTTTTCAAGTTCGCTTTGAGACACCGGCTTGGAAATGAATCCGGCCATACTGGTTTCCATAGCTCGGCGAAAATTGGAGTCTTCGGTATTTCCGGTTATGTATACCACCGGCACCGGCTTAAGTTCTTGAATGCGCTTGGTGACTTCAATGCCATCCATAGCGTCTTCCAAGCGAATATCCATAAGCACCAAATCGGCTGAGCTAGCTTGGAAATAGTGAATTGCATCTTCACCATTCGTAAAGCATGCAACCACCTCATGACCCAAATCTTCCACGTATTGCTTGTGCAATTCCTGAATGATTAAATGATCTTCAACTATAACAATCTTCTTCTTACTAATCATTTAAAACTGAGAATGAGGCTAAAGTAACCTGTTTCTGACAAAACATGACAGGGCAATAGAAAATACAGGAAGACATTCATCATGCGCATGCGCTGTATGTTTGCGCTATGAAATCCGAAAATGCCCGCCCGCTGATACTGGTCACCAACGACGATGGTGTATATTCAAAAGGGATACTTGCTCTCACTGAGGCCGTGCTGCCTTTCGGCGATATCGTGGTGGTTGCGCCCGACAAGCCGCAATCAGGAATGGGGCATGCCGTGACAATCAACAACCTCTTGCGACTCCATCCGCTTTCATACGACTTGCCTGTACAAGCAGCCTTCGCATGCAGCGGCACTCCGGTAGACTGCGTTAAACTCGCCATATACAAGGTGATGCATCGCAAACCGGACTTGGTAGTTTCGGGTATTAATCACGGATCGAACTCCAGCATCAACGTAATCTACAGCGGTACCATGTCGGCAGCAGTGGAAGGTGCCGTTGAGGGCATTCCATCCATCGGTTTTTCATTGCTTGACCACAGCGCTGATGCCGACTTCGAAGCTTCCAAACAGGTTGTATCGAAAATCGTAGCAGCGGCATTGGAAAATGGCATTCCTGCAGGAACCTGCCTAAACGTGAACATACCCAAGGGGCAGCCCTCGGCAATAGCCGGAATTCGAATTTGCCATCAAGCCAAAGGATATTGGGAAGATAATTTCGATGTGCGAACAGATCCATTTGGCAAACCGTACTATTGGCTTACGGGCGAGTTCAAGCTGATGGATGAAGGAATGGATACCGACGAAATAGCATTGGCCAACAATTTCGTTTCAGTGGTGCCCGTTCATTTCGACCTTACCGCCTATCAAGCTATGAACGATCTAAAAAAATGGAACCTATGAAGCGCGCCCGCCTCAATCATGTTGGATACGGCATTCTAGGCGGAATCATAGGAGCGCTTATTGGCTTCTGCATTTTCGGTATCGCCTTTTCATTTTATAACGATATTTTCTTCAGCGAGTTTGTGCTCGATGTATTTCTAGGATCTTCTCTGCAAGACTTTCAAAGCAGGATCATTTCGTTTTCCATGCTGGCCGACATTGTGCTTTTCTTTTTGCTTATTCGCAGAGGTTATGAAGAGTTCTGCAAAGGACTCATCGTTGTATTGGTAATTTCAGTAGCTGTCATTGCGTGGCTCTATTAAAAAAAACACTCCCTTGAAGCTCTACATTATAGCAGGCGAAGCATCGGGCGATTTGCACGGAAGCAATCTCATAAAGGCGCTTAGAGCGCAGCACGAATCGCTATCGATAAGAGCATGGGGTGGCGAATTAATGGAAAAACAAGGCTCCCATGTAGTGAAGCATTACCGTGAACTAGCGTTCATGGGGTTCTACGAAGTATTACTAAACCTTCGCACGATACTTCGCAACATTCGATTTTGCAAACAAGATATCGAAGCTTTTGAGCCCGATGCGCTCATCTTAATAGACTACCCCGGGTTCAACCTTCGCATTGCAAAATGGGCGCATCAAAAAGGCATTCCAGTATTGTACTATATAGCGCCACAGGTGTGGGCCTGGAAAGAGAATCGCATTCACGCAATGCGCTCTCACATCCAGCACTTGTTTGTAGTGCTGCCCTTCGAAAAAGAATACTTCGAGAAGCGCAATATGCCTGTGACCTTTGTGGGACATCCGCTGCTCGACCAATTGAGCAATAGCACAGAAACCAAAGAACAGTTTCAGGCACGGCATAGCCTGTCTTCAAAGCCCATCATTGCTCTTTTACCGGGAAGCCGCAAGCAAGAAATAAAAACCATGTTGCCAATTATGCTCGAAATGACGCAGCATTTTCCGGCATATCAATTCATTGTAGCGGGCGCCCCATCTCAGACGGAGGCGTTTTATAAGAGCATCGCTTTGGGTAAGGACCTGACTATTCTGTTTGGCCAAACATCGGAAATCTTGAGGCATGCGGACGCCGGACTAATTACCAGCGGAACAGCTACTCTGGAAGCTGGTATTTACAAAGTTCCGCAAATCGTTTGCTACAAAGGATCACCCATTTCGTATGCTATTGCAAAGCGTTTAGTAAAAATCAACTACATCTCTTTGGTCAATTTGATTCTCAATCGAGGAGCAGTCACTGAACTTATTCAGCATGATTTGAATGTGCAAATGCTTCAGGCCGAATTGAAAGACTTGCTCCACAATCCTGAAAGAAGGAAAAATATTCAACTCAATTACGACGAGCTGCATCAATCATTGGGTGGTCCGGGAGCTTCCTACAGAACCGCCAATGCAATGTTGAAAATTATCGAATCGAACGCAGAGAGGCAAACCAGGGAAGCCTAATTTGCTGCCTATGATGAAGTGGTTATTCACGTGCTTTCTGACACTCACTCTTTTCGCCGCCTGGGCCGACCCCATTCTCGTTGGCATGCATTGCCAGTCGAACTACCTGCGCTGCGGCATTAGCCCCGTTGAAGGCAGTTACCAGGTGTTTGGCGATGAAAAAGTGCTGTTCTCTGTTCACAAGGGTCAAACGGCCGACATCACTGCCATCAGTGGCAAAGTGAATATTTTCTTTGCGGGAAAAAACCACTCGGGATACAAAAAGATTACCTGGAAAACGGAGAGCGCTGCAGAATTCAAAGCGCAGCCGGCAGGACAAAAAGCAAGTCAACGCATTTACCAGGGTGAGCTAATCGCTTTTAGCATCAATGGCCATTTGCAGTTAGTAAATCGAGTGGATCTTGAACAATACGTATCCGGTGTTATTGAGGCAGAAAGCGGAGCAGGAAGCGAACTCGAGTACTACAAGGTGCAGGCGGTTATCAGTCGCACTTACGCACTCAACAACCGCATGCGTCACATCGACTCGGGGTTTGAAATTTGTGATGGAACACACTGCCAGGTGTATCATGGAAAGCCTCGCAAAGAGCCTCTGGCCGAAAAAGCAGCAGCAGCAACAGAAGATATCGTAATTGTGGATCATGAAATAAACCTGATTACTGCTGCATTTCATAGCAATTGTGGGGGCAATACAGTAAACGCTGAAGTTGCCTGGTCAAAGCCTGTGCACTAGCTGGTTGGTCGGCGCGATACATTTTGCATGAGCATGCCCCATAGCCATTGGGAAAAGCGAATGCCGAAAGAAAAATGGAATTCCTACATCAAACAAAAACGGGGCAGTAGCGATTTGGCGTCGTTGAGTGATGGAGGCATTTTAGGTACATGCAACCCGATGTATTGCCACGACTCAACCCTTTTGATTCCTCGTCGAGCAATGCGCACTGATTTAAAACTTCGTTCAACTCAGTTCGATATAAAACATACACCTGAAGAGGTTATCTTTTACGGTAGAGGATTTGGCCACGGCGTGGGTCTTTGTCAAGAGGGTGCCATGCGCATGTCGAAGTTGGGTTATAGCTACAAAGACATCATTCATTTCTATTACACCGACGTGCATCTCATTCAGCGGCGCATGCTCTGGTTTTTCAAAGAGTAAGCATTAACAGACTTTTGGATTGTATTAACACTCTACTCCCCTTTGGCAGTAATACTTTCGCCGATAAGTCATAGAAAAAAATGAGAAAGACCTTGTTATTTATACTGTGCTTTGGTTGTATGCTCGCCGGTGGAATGTGGGCTCAGCAAAAAGCACAAATTCACATCAAGAAAAATGTGAATGGAATTGAGTCGCAAGAAACACGTGAGATAGTTATAGACGACAACAACAGTTTAGAAGACGTGTTGCGTGAACTCAACGCACAGCCTGAACTGCAAGAAGGACTCATCGATCAGCAAATCGAAATCAGCATCCTTTCAGATGGCGATTTCAATGACACAAAACAAGGACGCCGTTCGTTGAACATGCCGGGTATAAAGGGAGTTGCTCCTATCCAGCGAAAACCAACCCTCGGCGTAATGCTCCGTGAGACGGCAAAGAATGCCGGTAAATCCCCAGATGATAAGCAGGTTACTATTACCGAAGTCATAGCCAATACACCGGCAGCAAAAGCAGGCCTTCAATCGGGCGACGTAATCCTGAAAATAAACAAGCAAGAAATAAGTAATTCGCAGCAAGTCATCGAACAGGTGCAGCAATCGGCAAAGGGTGGGGTGCTCAACTTGATCATCGAACGATCGGGCAAGCGCAAAAAAATTAAAGCTGTTATTGAACCGGCAGCGCAATTTGAATCACAAACCAATCAGTTCAATTTATTGATTGGTCCCGATTCAATTACGATGTTCAACATCACGCAGGGAGACTCCATGAAAATTCTTCAGCCGTTCAATTTAACCGGTGATGGTTTTCTGGGAGGCGAGGCAGCATTTCTAGGAGTGACACCCTCGGGAAAAACAACTACTTCGGGCGTTAGCATCCAGGTTGAAGAAAATTCACCGGCAGAGGCCATGGGTCTTTTGGACGATGATGTTGTGCTAAGATTCAACAACGAGACCATCGGAGATTTCAGTGCACTTGCAGCAGCTGTTCGAAAGTGCAAACCCGAAAGCCCGGCGGAGTTGTTGATTCTTCGTGAAGGAAAAGAAAAACGCATAACAGGAACGTTGGGCAAAAGAAAATTAAGTGCTTCGGAGGACTTCCAAATTTTCCACGATTTCAAAGGAATGGATGATGAGGGAAACTACTTCTATGATTTCGAGTTTAACATGGATGCCGAAGACCTTGAACAACAAATGCAAGAGCTATTTAAAAATTTCGGCGACAATCCAAACGCAGAAGGATTCAGAATACCCGATACCAATCAATCAAACTACTTACTCCGTTTGGAAGATGCAAACGGCGAATCAACAACTGATCTTTCACTCAAGGGCAACTCACTTGTCTTCGATCAACTTTCGCTGGTTCCACAAGTCAACAAGGGAAGTATCGACGTACAGTTTACATTGCCCGGAACTGCACCGATACTTGTGCAGCTGAAAGACAAGGAAGGACACACCTTGCTGTACGAAGAAAAACAACTGGAGAAAGGAAACTATCAACGAACCCTGGAGCTTTCACCCTATCCGGCCGGCGACTATTTCATCATCATTGAACAGGGAACGAAACAGTTTGCCAAGAAAATTGTAAAGTATAAGCCGTAAGAGATTAAACCTCCCAAGCGCGGCCTGTTCTGAATACGGTACCTTTAAAAAAGGCGATGACCTTCCCTTCCTGATTAACCACATTCACATGGTATAACCCGGTGCTTTTCGTGA
>Ga0114980_10001235_pt1 | contig 18332 bp, 13 predicted proteins | sample S_140806_EF_Meta_FD_87018 | JGI IMG/M metagenome (GOLD analysis project Ga0114980, IMG submission 87018) | Freshwater microbial communities from Lake Simoncouche, Canada to study carbon cycling - S_140806_EF_MetaG | ecosystem: Environmental > Aquatic > Freshwater > Lake | place: Lake...
CAATCCAAATCATGCGGGTCTTGGCGTTTACACATGCTTCAACCGCAGCAAAATCATGCATGTCGACAAAATGAAAACGAATGCCCATTTTCTCGAACACCTTCGTAAACAAACGGTACGTTCCACCATACAAATCGTCGGTAGCGATTACCTCATCGCCCGGTGAGAGCAGTTTTATTATAGTGTCTACCGCTCCCATACCACTGCTGAAACACAAGCAATGCTCAGCATTCTCCAAGGCTGCAAGGCAACTCTCGAGTGCTGTGCGCGTGGGGTTCTTGCCGCGTGCATATGCATATCCCTTGTGCTTGGCTGGAGCCTCTTGAACGTAGGTAGAGGTTTGGTAGATAGGAGTCATAATGGCTCCTGTGGTGGGGTCAGGTTCTTGACCAGCGTGAATCGCCTTGGTACCGAATTTCATGCAATTAGAATTTGGCGCAAGTAACAACAAAAAAGGCTTAACTCTTTTTGCGCGCGCCACCCAATCGATCGGGGTTGGAAGATAGAAAAGACTTCCATCCTGAATAGGACTTACCGGTAGCCAATGCACTGCTGCTCTGATAGAAATGACACACTGCAGCCGCTAACCCATCGGTGGCATCTAATTTCTCAGGCATATCGCTATCGGGAATTTGCAGCACACGCTGCAGCATGGCCGCCACTTGCTCTTTCGACGCTGCTCCATTGCCCGTGATGCTTTGCTTGATCTTTCGTGGCGCATACTCCGTAACCGGTATTTTGCGACTGAGTGCAGCAGCTATTGCAACCCCCTGCGCCCGTCCCAACTTCAACATCGACTGCACATTCTTGCCGAAAAAAGGCGCTTCAATCGCCAGTTCGTCGGGATGAAAACCATCTATGAGCTCGATGCATCGTTCAAATATTTTCTGCAATTTCAGGTGATGATCTTCAATTTTATCGAGCCTAAGAACGCCTATCGCAACAAGCTTCATTTGCTTGCCCTGCACTTCAATGATACCATACCCCAAAATGGTGGTACCCGGGTCAATTCCTAAAATGATGCGCTCGTTGGCCAATTGCTCTTTTCTTTGATGCCGTAAAGCTATGATAGTTCTGCTCTTTGTCGCCGGATTGCTCTTTCTTCTCTATGCACTGTGGTTGCTGAGAATGATTGCGTATTGGCACAAGCCTCAACAAGCACCTGCGCCTGTATTCGCAGCTCACCATGTAACCATCGTAGTTCCATTCCGCAACGAAGCAGAGCACCTTCCTAAACTACTTAAAATGCTATCGAGGCAGACCGCTGAAACCCCCGGTGCCGCCATTGTGCTGGTAGACGATCACAGCACCGACGATTCGCTTGCGATTGCTCTTGCCTTCAAAAACGACAACGTGACCGTGTTGGAGCAAAGCACCACCCATGGCAAGAAGCAAGGCGTCGATCTAGCCATGCAACACCTTGCAACCGAATGGGTAGTTACGCTCGACGCCGACATTCAACCCTGCGATGGGTGGCTGCAAAGAATTGCCTCTTGGACGAAAAGTAACACCAACGATCTACTCATTCTGCCCCTCCACATTGGACCCGGAAGAAACACCATAGGCCGGTTGCAGGAAGTTGAATTCGCAAGTGTAATGGGCATTACAGGCGGCATGGCCATGGCCGGGCAGCCTATTCTGTGCAACGGAGGCAATTTGTGCTTTCGCAAAGAAGCTTACGAACGTGTGCGTGCAGCGCGCACCGACATGCACATCACAAGCGGTGACGACGTGTTTTTGTTGAATGCGTTGAAACCCTTCGGTAAGGTGGTTTGGGTGCACGACTCTCTTGCACGCGCATCCACAGCCCCTCAACCTACTTTGCAACGTTTCACCTCACAACGCTTGCGATGGATGGGCAAAGCAGGCTTCATTCGCGACCCTTGGTTGCAGGCTACCGCATGGCTCTCGTTTCTTGTAAACGCGACCTTCCTATTGGGTATGATTGCACTATTCACGGGCACTGTTTCGGTTGGAATCTTTGCCGCGTTTGCCTTCATCAAAATCACACTCGATGGCTGGCTTATTATTCGGGTGGGCAGATGGCTGTGCATAAAACAGCTGAAGAGATTTTACCTCGCGCTCATTTTTCTGTACCCCTTCTATGCAACTTTGTTCCCGTTGATGAGCCAATTTGTTAAACCATCGTGGAAGGGAAGAACAACAACCAACCGATAGCGCATCGCTCGCCCGCGCAAATTGCATGGAAACGATTTCGATCGAATCCGCCTGCCATAGCGGGGCTTCTTTTCATTGCGCTTGTGGCCTTGGTTTCTTTACTCGGTCCCTTCATTCGGCCCGACTCTACCCCCGATGCCAATGACCAGTCGCTTGCTCTAAGCCGACTAAAACCGGGAAGCAGTGTAACAGAGATTCGCCTCAAAAACAACACGCCCGAGGTGGGCATTTGGCGCGAATGGCTGGACGGAGGAAAAGCCAAAAACCACGTGGCCATTGCGGTAGACAGTCTTTCATGCAGCAACGACTCCACCACGTATTGGATGAAGGAGCAAGCAAACGCCAACGGAGCAACGATAGCTAATGGTGATCTGATGAAGCATTCGGATGGCGGCTATCTTTTTCGCAGAACGTTTTACCTGGGCACAGATAAATACGGGCGCGACCTGCTTTCACGCCTTATGGCCGGAGCCCTTATTTCGCTTGCCGTGGGCAGCATTGCTGTAATCATCTCATTGCTGGTGGGTCTCACGCTCGGATTGTTGGCCGGCTACTACCGAGGCTGGGTCGACCAGCTCATTATGTGGTTCACGAATGTGATTTGGGCCGTGCCCACACTCATTTTGGTTATGGCCATCACCTTCGCATTCGGCACAGGCTTTTGGAAGGTCTTTCTTGCAGTTGGACTAACCATGTGGGTTGAAGTGGCTCGCATTGCACGAGGGCAAGTGCTCAGTATCCGCGAAAAAGAATACATCGAAGCAGCACGTGCACTTGGCTTTTCGGAGATGCGCATCATTTTCAAACATGTGCTCCCCAACATCCTGTCCCCCATTATCGTCATTTCAGCCGCCAATTTTGCCTCAGCCATTCTCATTGAAGCCGGTCTAAGCTTCCTGGGCCTTGGCGCGCAAATTCCCACGCCAAGCTGGGGCAACATGATTCGAGAACACTACGCCTACATCACCACAGATCTAGCCTACCTGGCAATTGTTCCGGGGTTTATGATTATGCTCCTGGTGCTGGCTTTCATGATGGTGGGCAATGGATTGCGCGATGCACTCGATGTGCGCGAGTAATCACGAATTCTCTTTTACTTTCGCAGCTATGGAAAAAAATGCACGCATCTATGTGGCCGGTCACCGCGGCATGGTGGGAAGCGCCATTGTGCGCCAACTGGAGCAACAAGGCTACGACAACATCCTTACACCCAACTCGTCGCAGCTTGATTTACGCAACCAGCAAGCCGTGCAGGAATTTTTCGCTGAAACAAAACCGGAGTATGTGTTCCTAGCCGCCGCCAAAGTGGGTGGTATTCATGCGAACAACGTATACAGAGCGGAGTTTCTCTACGATAACCTCATGATTGAGGCCAACATCATCGATGCGGCTCATCGCAACAACTGCAAAAAGCTGCTGTTTCTAGGCTCCTCGTGCATCTATCCTAAAATGGCTGAGCAACCCTTGAAAGAAGAAAGCTTACTCGCGGGTTTTCTCGAACCCACCAACGAGCCTTATGCCATTGCGAAAATTGCGGGCATCAAATTGTGCGAAGCATACCGAGACCAATACGGCTGCAACTTTATTTCAGCCATGCCTACCAACCTTTACGGACCCAACGACAATTACGACCTCAACAATTCGCACGTATTGCCAGCGCTCATTCGCAAGTTTCATACAGCCAAGTTGAATGGCGACAACGAAGTAGAAGTGTGGGGCACGGGCTCGCCGCTGCGTGAATTTTTGCACGTCGACGATTTGGCAGAAGCGTGCATGCACCTCATGCTTCACTACGATGAAAAGCTGTTCGTCAACATAGGCACCGGCGAAGATCTCTCCATTAAAGCACTCGCTGAAATGGTGAAAGAAATAACCGGCTTCGAAGGAACTATTCGCTGGAACACCGACAAACCCGACGGCACTCCGCGCAAACTCATGGATGTATCGCGCATCAACGCTGCCGGATGGAGACACCGCATCGCGCTGCGGGACGGCATCACCTCGGTATACGAAGATTTCAAAACGAAAGAACTTGCAGAGCTGCGCGCAAAATGAGCCGCTCGTATGTCATATTCTGCCTAGTCGTTTGCTGCATTGCAACCGCGCATCATGCCATGGCGCAGCAATCGAGTATTGCATTGCAACGGCTGTGGTTGTTGGAGGGCGAACGCTTAGCGCTGAAAAACGATAGCACAGCCGTCCACCTGGGCGAAAAACCATGGATTGCAAAAAGGACGATCGGAACAGATGAGCTCAGTTGGATAGACAGCAAAAAGAACTACTCGAAAGTGGGAGCAAAAATTTTTCGCGATCATGCTGTCGATATTCGGGGGGAAGACTATCGCATCACCCTCGACCCACTATTCGACATTACGGTAGGCCGCGACGTTGCAGATACCGGCGGCTTTCAATCGGCCAACCTGATGTTCAATCAACGCGGGATACAGCTCATGGGCCACATCGGCTCCAAGTTCAGTTTTCAAAGTGCGTTTTTCGAAACACAAACACTTGCACCCGATTACATTCGGCGCATGCACGATGCTTCCGGAGTGTACCCGTCGTATGGTCGAACGAAAGCATTTGGAGAACGTGGTTACGACTTCGCCATGGCCACCAGTTTGCTCACCTTCTCGCCCCATCGTTCGGTTACATTGCAGATGGGGCAAGGCAGGCAGTTCTATGGACATGGGTATCGATCCATACTTTGGAGCGACGCCTCATTTGTATATCCGTTTGCAAAAGCCAGCTTCGAATGGTGGGATGGTAAACTGCGATACAGCACGATGTACGCCGAGCTTCGCTCACTCGAACGACTGCCCAAAGGAGAAGTACCCGAATCGCTTTTCAAACCCAAATCAGCAAGTGTTCATTACCTGAGCATCGCGCCTCATCCGAATGTTGAAATTGGCATTTTCGAAAGCACCATCTGGAATCGCTTCGATAGCACAGGCACTCATGCGCCGTCGGTTTGGGCCGCCGTTCCAATCATTGGAATGCACAGTGCCGCCGTGGGGCTAGATGCAGAAGACAACAGCATGCTTGGACTCAACCTGCGTATTTCTCCGGGTAAAAAAGTCAAGTTGTATGGGCAGCTGGCCATCGACCAATGGCCGTCGCGCCGCATTGGATGGCAGCTCGGCATGCAACTGTATGACATTGCTACTCCCGGTTTACACGCTCAACTGGAGTTCAATCACACAGGCGATTATCTGTATGCAAGTCCTTACCCGCTTCAAACCGTATCGCACGCCAACCAACCGCTGGGCCATCCGGGTGGTAGTGCGCTCAATGAACAACTGCTCATCGTCAACTACCGAAAACAACGGTGGATGGCGGAGGCCCGCGTGAATCGTATGATTCAAAGCGGAGGACCTCAAGGTGATTACACCGCCAACCCCAATTATTTATTCTTTCTGTTCGCCGCATGGGGAACAAGTGATTTATACAACGCCTCGGCGTCACTCTCCTGGATTGTGCAGCCGCAAACGTGCACGAGCTTGAGTATTGGACTCACCTGGCGTCAGGAATCGGTTACGCAGATTATAGCGCCCTTGTTCACCTCTGAAACCCGCTACATTTGGTTCGGATTGAAATCGAACATCCTGAATCAGTACTCCGATTTCTGATCGACACGAAATGGACAAGGAATTGTCTATTTTCGCAACAACCAACTACCAAACTACAACGGACGTGTCAGAGATTTTACGTGAGCTAATTGGGTCGTTCAGTACAGCCTTCTTCGTAGTGCTATTAGCAACCCCCTCCCTCATTAAGGTAGCCAAGCTGAAACACCTGGTCGACGAACCGGGCGATGCACGTAAGCTGCACCGCAGATCTGTTCCTACGATAGGGGGCATCATGATTTTCGCGGGCACCATCATTGGCTATTGCCTCTGGTTTCCATCGAAAGAAGGATGGATTCTGGGAAGTAATTACTTCCCAATAGAAGCGCTCAACGAATTCAAATACCTCGTGGCGTGCATGTTCATTTTGTTTTTCTTAGGCCTTAAAGACGACATCATCGGTGTTTCACCCGCGAAGAAACTACTTGTACACTTGCTTGTGGGGTTCATTCTGGTTTATGTAGCTGACATTCGAATAACCCAGTTCTGGGGTTTGTTTGGAGTCGATGACCTTCCCTACTGGCTGAGTCTTTCCCTTTCGCTGTTTGTGTACATCGTAATTGTAAATGCGATTAATCTGATCGATGGCGTTGATGGACTTGCGGCCGGTTTCGGATTTATTGCCAGCATGGCATTTTCCTACTGGTTTTACAAAACAGGCGACCAACCGCTGGCATTATTGGCTATTGGTTTAGCAGGAGCCCTCATCGGATTTCTCGTCTATAATTTCCAACCCGCGAAGCTTTTTATGGGCGATTCAGGTTCACTCATTATCGGACTCGTGCTTTTTGTACTCGCAGTAAAATTGATTGAGTTTCCGGTGAGTCGCATGCTTGTAAACATGGAACCTGTGCCGAAACCTGTGCTTACCATGGCCATTCTGGCCTACCCGTTGGTCGATACGTTGCGTGTTTTCATATTGCGCGCACTGAAGGGACGCTCGCCGTTTTCAGCCGATAAAAACCACATCCATCACAAGTTGCTGGCGCTTGGTTTGAGTCACCGCCAAACGTGCTTTGTGCTTTATGGTTTTTCCATTGGTATCATATTACTGACATTCAAGAGCCCTGCCTATTCACCCAATGTCAGTTTCCTATTGGTGATGTCGGTTGCAGTGCTCACTCTTAACTCGGTATTTTTATTCAAAAACAAAGGCTGATCAATTTGGTTGGCTATCAGACAGCATGGGAAAAATTCTAATTATCGACGACGAACAAGCCATTCGTAAAGCACTCAAGGAAATTCTCGAATACGAATCGTTCGAAGTAACAGAAGCAGAAGATGGACCATCGGCCCTGAAGCTTGTCGACAAGGAGACCTACGACTTGATTTTTTGCGACGTAAAAATGCCCCGCATGGATGGCATAGAAGTACTCACCAAAATAAAAGAGCGAGGAACGGAAACACCTGTCGTAATTATCACCGGGCATGGCAATATCGAAACGGCTGTTGAATCGCTCAAAAAGGGTGCATACGATTTCATTCAGAAACCGCTCGACCTCAACCGTATTCTGGTTACGGTTCGAAACGCCTGCAACCAACATTCACTTCAGAAGGAAACGAAAACACTTCGTAAAAAAATAGCCAAAGCACCTGCATTTCAAATCGTGGGAAAGAGCAATGCCATTGAGGAAATCAAGAAGATGATCGATACAGTGGCTCCCACAGAAGCTCGTGTACTCATCACCGGTGGCAACGGCTCGGGCAAGGAACTCGTAGCACGACAACTGCACGACAAAAGCGAGCGCGCTGCAGGACCGTTTATCGAAGTGAACTGCGCGGCGATACCAACCGAGCTCATTGAAAGCGAACTATTCGGACATGAGAAAGGCTCCTTTACTTCGGCCATCAAAACTCGACAAGGCAAATTTGAACTAGCAGACGGCGGCACACTTTTCCTTGACGAGATAGGCGATATGTCGCTTGCCGCTCAGGCCAAAGTATTGAGAGCTCTGCAGGAAAGTAAAATCACTCGTGTAGGCGGTGATAAAGACTTCAAGGTGAACGTTCGGGTATTTGCCGCTACCAACAAAGACCTGCGCAAAGAAATTGAAGCCGGTAATTTTCGGGAAGACTTGTTTCATAGGCTTTCGGTAATTGTGATACGCGTGCCATCGCTCAGCGAACGCAAGGACGACATTCCTCTGCTGGCCGATCACTTCTTGAATCTTATCGCTGAAGACTACGGGCAACCTGTAAAAGAAATATCAGCCGGTGCATTGAAAGCCCTGCAAGAATTGAAGTGGACAGGCAACGTGCGCGAGTTCCGAAATGTGATGGAACGACTGGTGATATTATCGGGTAAATCGATTGACGAAAAACTCGTGAAGGCATACGCGGTTCCGAACTTTAGTTGAAGGTTGAAAATGGAAGATTGAAAGTTAGGTTATCCCTATAATCCTATAATCCTACAATCCTATTATCCTAAAATAACCGCCCCTTTGTTCATATTCTGCGGAAATTTTTCACTGCCTCGCCATTTACCTTCGCGAGGTGAATACAGAAACGAATTTCCTATCCGAACTCAACGAAGCGCAGCGTGCAGCAGCGGCCCACGTGAATGGTCCGCTTATGGTTATCGCCGGTGCCGGCTCCGGTAAAACACGTGTGCTTACCTACCGCATTGCGCACCTCATACATCAAGGTGTCGATCCCTTTCAAATTCTCGCCCTCACGTTTACGAATAAGGCGGCCAAAGAAATGAAATTGCGTATCGGCAAACTCGTGGGCGACCACGAAGCGCGCAACATCTGGATGGGCACCTTCCACTCCATCTTCGCACGCATTCTTCGCATCGAATGCGAACGCATCAACTACCCCCGCACTTTTTCCATCTACGACACAGCAGACTCGAAAAGCCTCATCAAAGACATCATTAAAGAGATGGGCCTCGACGATAAAATTTACAAGCCGGGCGTCGTATACAACCGTATTTCTTCGAGCAAAAACAACCTCATTTCGGCTGCCGATTATTTGAACGATGTGGAAATTCAAGCGGAAGACCGCACCACCGGAAAACCACAAATGGGCGAAATCTATAAGGCGTATAACCTGCGTCTGTTTAAAGCCGGTGCAATGGATTTCGATGATTTGTTGTTCAAGACGAATGAGCTTCTGCGCGACTTCCCTGACGTGTTGCACAAATACCAGCACAAGTTTCAATACATCTTGGTCGATGAGTATCAAGATACCAACTTCTCGCAGTACCTCATCATCAAACAACTCGGCGCAGCCTATGAAAACGTGTGTGTGGTGGGCGATGACGCACAAAGTATTTACGCGTTTCGCGGCGCCAACATTCAGAACATTCTCAACTTCCGAAAAGACTATCCGGAATATGCGCTCTACAAACTAGAGCAGAATTACCGCAGCACCAAAGTGATTGTTGAGGCGGCCAACTCGATTATTTCGAAAAACAAAGATCAGATTAAAAAGTCGGTATGGACAGCCAACGAAGAAGGCTCTCGCATCAAAGTGCACAAAGCACTTACCGATAATGATGAAGGGAATTTCGTGGCGAATCAGATTTTCAGCATTCGTGCTGAAACCGCCGCTGACCCCTCGCATTTTGCTATTCTCTACCGAACCAACGCACAAAGCCGTTCGTTTGAAGAAGCATTGCGCAAGCTGAATATCCCTTACAAGATTTTTGGTGGACTGAGTTTCTATCAGCGCAAAGAAGTGAAAGACCTGGTGGCCTATTACCGCCTCGTGTGCAACCCCAACGACGAAGAATCGTTCAAGCGTGTCATCAACTACCCCAAGCGTGGTATCGGCGATACCACCATCAACAAACTGGTTGTTGGAGCAGCCGAAAGAGAAATCAGCATTTGGGAAATGATAGGCCGCGCGCACGAGGTAGGACTGAGCGGCGCCACCATGCACAAGGTGAATGACTTCGTATTGCTGATTCGCAGTTTTGCAGTGCAGCTGGAAGCGAAAAACGCCTACGACCTCGGACATCTAATTGCATCCGAATCAGGATTGCTGAAAGAGCTCTACAGCGACCGCACGCCAGAGGGCGTAGCGCGCTATGAGAACATTCAGGAATTGCTCAACGGTATGAAGGAATTCTCCGACAAGCAAGACCCCGAATTCCCGGATCGATTGCAGAACCTCGGCGACTTCCTCGTTGATATCGCGTTGCTCACCGATGCCGACAGCGACGACAAAAGCGACGAAGGCAAAGTGTCGCTCATGACTATACACGCCGCAAAAGGACTTGAATTCCCCTACGTCAACATCGTGGGGTTGGAAGAACAACTCTTCCCTTCTCAACTGAGCATCAACTCGCGTGAGGAACTAGAGGAAGAGCGCCGATTGTTTTACGTTGCGCTAACTCGCGCCGAGAAAAAAGCTACACTCAGTTATGCCCTCAGCCGATACCGTTGGGGCCAACTACAATACTGCGAAGCCTCGCGCTTCATTGAAGAAATCGACGAGCAATACCTCGAATTGCCATCACCCGAGCGCACACCGATGGCAACCAAGCCTATTGATTTTCGCTCAGAGCGCGGAAACTTCTTCAAAAAACCGGCAGCACCCGAAAGGCCTGCTCGTCCGATTGAACGTGAGCCAGAACCATCAACACCTGTGGCTCCTCCGGCAGGCTTTAAAAAAATTACTTCTGCTGCTCCAACGCTGCCACTGGGCGGAGAGTTTGCACAACCGGGTGATTTGGATGTGGGCTCTGAAGTAATACACGAAAAATTCGGCAAAGGAAAAGTGCTCAACCTCGAAGGCGAAATGCCCGACGTGAAAGCAACAATTTTCTTCCCCTCTGCCGGACAGAAGCAATTGTTGCTCAAATTCGCCAAACTAAAATTAGCCTAGTACATGTCATTCTTCCGATCACTCCAGCAATTGCGCATACACAACCATAAAGGTGTGGCCGTGCTTATCGATCCGGATAAGATGAAGGAAGAGAGCAGGATTAAGGCCATTGCTGAGTTGATACAACATGCTGAGGTGAGTGCCGTATTTATTGGTGGCAGCCTCATGGTGAGCGACCATTTTCAGCAATGCGTGAAGTGGGCGAAAAAACACATCAAAGCACCGCTCGTAATTTTTCCGGGAAGCCCCGATCAAATCAGTGAACAAGCTGATGCGCTATTACTGCTTTCACTCATATCAGGTAGAAATCCTGAATTGCTCATAGGCAACCATGTGCAAGCAGCACCGCGATTGGTGAAATCACAACTCGAAATTATCAGCACGGGCTACATGCTTATCGACTGTGGTAAATCAACCACTGCCTCCTACATCAGCCAAACGTATCCCATACCATACAACAAGCCTGAAATAGCAGCCGTAACAGCCATTGCCGGTGAAATGATTGGCATGAAGTGCATGTACCTCGATGGTGGCAGCGGTGCTGAAATTCCGGTTTCACCCGCTATGATTCAAGCGGTGCGTCAGGCTGTAGCTACACCTGTTATTGTGGGAGGCGGCATACGCCACGAAGACCAGGCACGCGAAGCATTCATGGCAGGTGCCGATTTGGTAGTGGTTGGAACTGCTATCGAAGAAAATCCTGAAATGCTCTTTGCACTTTCCAACGCATCGTTATCGCTCCGATAAATCATCGTCATGATAAGAAGACCTTTCAACCTCACCCAATGGATAGCAGACAACCGCAACTTGCTCAAGCCACCGGTTGGCAATAAAAATCTCTACCACGAATCGGGCGATTATGTGGTGATGATTGTGGGCGGACCGAATGCGCGTAAAGACTATCACCTCAATGAAACGGAAGAGCTCTTTTTTCAGCTCGAAGGCGATATTGTAGTAGGAATTCAAGAAGAAGGAAAAGCCGTCGATGTTGAAATAAAGCAAGGAGAAATGTTCCTGCTCCCTGCCAACGTACCGCATCAGCCTCGCCGTGGTGAAAACACAGTGGGCCTCGTCATCGAATGCAAACGCGCCGACCGCAACATGGTCGACGGACTTCAATGGTATTGCGAAAAATGCAACAACCTGCTACATGAATACCGTTTCGTATTGCACAACATCGAAACAGACTTCTTGCCGCGCTTCCGCGAGTTTTACGGTAACGAAGAATATCGCACATGTAAGAAGTGCGGGCATTGCATGGAGGTGGATCCGAGATTTGGGTAACCTCGGCTGCGCTCGGCTACCGTTTAGCCAACACCCTTTTTCTATTTGCTCAATCACCGAGCGCAATCGAGGTGCGGTCACCGAGCGTAGTCGAGGTGCAACCTCCCACCCCTTACCTTTGTCTACCAATAAACCTTTTAATCCATGACCAAGTCTTTACTCGGGCTCTTTATGGGCCTTTTCATTTCATTCGTTTCAAACGCATGCCCTACAGCGCTGAATGTTGTCCAGCAATCGTGCAGCAATTATGGGTTCTACCTATCCGACACACCTGTTGGAAATGTAATCTGGAATTTTGGTGATGGCACCAACACCACTGGCGGTATTGAAATCGTTCACAACTACACCGAAAACGGAGTGTACGAAGTGACCGCTACGTATTCCGGTCCTGAATGCCCCGAAACGCTTACACTCAATGCAACGGTTGAAGTGAATTGCGGAGTTGTGAACGAATGCCCCACGGAGATTTGGTCGGGTGCCGGCACTGAATGCGGTGTGATGAACTTCGAAATAGGTTCTTTTGTAGAAGGTGAAAATGTAATGTGGTTCCCCGGTGATGGCACAGGAGCTCAGCAAGGTGGCCATTTCTTCTCTCATACCTATACTGCTCCGGGCAACTACGGTGTATGTGCTTTCTATACCACTCCGCTCTGTCCCAATGGCATTGAAATCTGCACTTCTATCACCGTTGAATCGTGTAATGAAAACCTATGTCCAACAGGCATCACAGTAGACACCATCGATTGCAACACATACGTGCTTCACATTGAAGGCGTGGATAACGCAGAAGTGTCGTGGGATTTCGGCGACAGCAACATTGGCGTCGGTGGCATTAATGCTGATCACACATGGGCGCAGAACGGATTGTATATCGTTACGGCTGTTGTCAATGCTCCTCAATGTCCCATCATGCCTCCAATTGGAACCATCACTTTCGAGTATGCCATTCAAGTGGATTGCGCTGTTGCAACAGAATGTCCGTCGGAAATATGGTCGGGTGCCGGCACTGAATGCGGCGTGATGAACTTCGAAATCGGTTCTTTTGTGGATGGCGAAAACGTCACCTGGTTTCCGGGAGATGGCTCAGGTCCTCAGCAAGGCGGCCACTTCTTCTCGCATGCTTATGCTAACCCTGGCACATACGACGTGTGTGCATTCTATACCACTCCGCTTTGCCCGAATGGTGTTGAACTCTGCACAACAATTATGGTCGAAGATTGCAACACGACCACAGAATGTCCAACTGAAATATGGTCAGGTGCCGGCACTGAATGCGGTGTGATGAACTTCGAAATCGGTTCGTTCGTGGAAGGTGAAAACGTGACTTGGTTCCCGGGTGATGAATCAGGAGCCGTGCAAGGCGGACACTTCTTCTCACATACGTATGCCAATCCAGGTACTTACACGGTGTGCGCTTTCTACACCACACCGCTTTGTCCGAATGGAGTTGAACTTTGCACAGTAATCGAAGTAGCACCTTGCGAGCAGCCTTGCAACCAAATCGGTTTTGGTATCGATAGCTATGTGCTCGAAGGCGGAACACCTTGGCTCACGTACATGATTTCAAATGTCGAATCGGGAATACTGGTTACTTCGGGTGTTGCTGAATACACCGAAAACGATCCGTATTTCGATACTCCACTTTGCCTGCCCGATGGTTGCTATTACCTCAGCATCGACAACAACAACCCGCTCCTCATCGGACAAGGGGTAAACATATTCTTCATCTTGAATGGCGTGAACCTAATGGAGAACGCAACCATCATCTACCAAGACAATATTGCCATCACCTACCTCATCGGTGTGAATACAGATTGTGGTGCATCACCCACATGCGAAGCTGCTTTCGAGCCTGTGTTTACGGCAACTCCCGGCCACATCGAATTCATCAACAACTCATCCTTTAGCGGTGTCGTTGAATTCCTTTGGGAATACGGCAACGGAACAACAAGCGATGGCCCGGCCGGAAACGTGCAATACGAATCGAATGGAGTATACACTGTTTGCTTGACGGTAACAACCGGCAACTGTTCCAACACGTCTTGCCAAGTGGTGATCGTGGATGATATGGAAACACCCTGCGAATTCAATGAAGTGTCTGTTGTGGTCGATGCCAATTACTTCGAGCCAATGAATGAGTTAATCTGGCTATCGGTGAGCGTTCCCCTCGGACCTGTATTCCAATCATCCATTGAAACAGATGGAATATTCAACGATACCTTGTCGCTTTGCATTCCCGACGGATGTTACGAAGTATCCCTATTCTCTGAACTTCCCGTACAGGCTCTTTCCATCATCTGCACTATCGAAGGATTGAACACACAACAACTCGGCGACCTACAAATCAATATCGGAGAAACCACCACATTTGCCGCTATCGGTGTCAACATGGACTGTACCATCGGTATTGAAGAAACCACAGAAAATACTATTGTCGCATTCCCGAACCCGGCGTCGGATAACATTCAGTTCTCATCCAACGAATCAATTCAACGCCTTGAAATCTTCGACATGACAGGCAAGCGCATTGCCTTGTTCAACCCAAATCAATCGCAGGTTCAATTCAATACCTCTGCATGGAGCAATGGATTGTACGTGGCGCACTTGACGAGCAGAGGGAAGATGGAACGTGCGATCTTTGAAATCGCTCGATAAAATGACTAGTGACTAATGGCTAGTGACTAATGACTAGTGGCGAATGGCAAGTGATAAGAGTCCCCCCTTTCACTCGCCACTCGCCATTCGCCACTAGTCATTTGTCATTTGTCATTCGATAGTACCACCCACTCGCCAGCCACACAGGCAGCTTGTGTGCAATCTTGTTATCGATGTATGCGATTTTGTTGAGTGATATGAATGGCGTGTAGGTTTCCATAATCGGTGCCATCACAAAAGCGGGTTCAAACTCGACGAGTTCTAAGCCAAAATTTTTACAGTCGTTCTTGATTTGCTTGCGCGTGAAAAAATTCACGTGCGGATCGATTTCCTGATTCAACGCGTACGGCTCTTTCTTTCCCAGCAGCTTCTTCACCTTTCCGATGAATCCATTCAAGCCCATGCGTCGCATGATGTACATGGGTTGCATCGCCCATTCAAATGGCCCCCAGCCATTGGGTATCGTCACCAGTATCTGAGCACTCGGCTTCATGCGCTTGCTCAAGTCTTCGAGTATTTCGCGGTAGCCGGGTATGTGCTCGAGCACTTCGGTGAAAATGATGAAGTCGAAATTCGCAACATCGAAATCGCTTAGACGCGAAAACGTAACGCGCACATTCGAAAGCGTATTCCGCTGGTTCACCAAATCGATGTTAGGCTGATACATGTCGATGCCCACTACTTCCGAATTCGGTATCATACCAAGCGGAATCGTGATGTTTCCTGTGCCACATCCTACATCCAAAATCTTCACTGTCTCCGAAGCAGAGGCGCGCTGATCCTGAATGGTCTTCACCAACCAATTCAAACGTTCCATATGCACGGGATACGCCGTGTACTCGGTAAGATGATCGAGCTTAAGCCCGTGTTCATGCATCGTCTTCATGGGTATTATCCTTTGCGGAACTTTTTAATCCAACGCACCGCAAACGGAGGCAACACATCGTTGGCGAAGTTCACAATCCCGTTATAGCGCTTCATTTCACCTGTGTCGACTCCCTCACGAGCAGTGAATGTCGTGGTAATGCGCGTGCGATTCTCGGGGCTTATCTCATCGGCCGGACGACCGTTGGTATAATAGTAAAGCGCAAGGCTTCTGCGCGAACGATCGGGGGGACATGTCAAGGCATCGGGGTGCCCGTGCCAGCTGTAATCGGTAGTCGAGAATATCGCCATGCGATTGAACAGCGGGGCAATGCGCACGGCGCACTTACTCATATCGCGTTCCCACAATTCGAAATGCCCACCGTATTCTTCTTTCCAATCTTCATTCAAATAAACGAGTACGTTGATGCGCCTATCGAGATTCATCAAGCGGTGCTTGTGAAAGTCGACATGCACTTTCAAAAATCCGCCAGGTTTTATTTGATGATATCCGCCACCTTCCAAATAAGGATCGGGAACTAACGTCTCTTTGATGCCTGTAAGGTTTTGTAGATACTCAAGAAAAGGTTGTGAGTTGAGCAAGTGCACCAACTCACGCGCCCCAGGCCCCAAGCGCCCTTCACCCTTCGAGGCAAACTTGCTTTCGTTGGGATTCACGTAGTTGATGTCGCCTGCTTCCTTCCCAAGTTCCGGAAACTCTGAAAGCAATGTGCGCAGAACATCGGCTTGGAAGAAATCATCCATCACGATGTGCGGAAAAGGCGCAGCTGAACTGTATTGCGCATTCTGCTCCAAGCCCTGAGCAGGCATTTCATCGATGGGGCGCTTGAAAAAATTCATCTCTATCGGGAATGTAGGCGGCAATTTAGACAGGAAATCCCCCTGTCTTCCTAAATTCGCGTGCACGAATTACAGTTTACAATAACCAAGTCTATGAATTTCAACAAGCTGAATGTTATCACCGGATGGGCAATGGGTCTCATTGCAACCATTGTTTATGCCCTTACGCTGGAACCCACCATGCCGTTTTGGGATTGCGGTGAATTCATCTCTTCAGTATACAAGCTCGAAGTGGGTCACCCACCGGGAGCTCCTTTGTTCATGCTCATCGGCCGTGTATTCTCGGCCTTCGTTGAACCTGCCAGCGTGCCGGTCATGATCAACTTCCTGTCGGCTCTGTGCAGCGGACTTACCATTGTGTTCTTGTTCTGGACCATCACCCACATGGCCAAAAAGTTTTTACCGGAAGGCGCGAAAGAGCCGAACGGCGGTCAGTTGTGGGCCATCCTCGGCAGCGGTATTCTGGGTGCATTGGTTTATACCTTTTCCGACACCTTCTGGTTTTCGGCCGTTGAAGCGGAAGTGTATGCAATGTCATCGCTCTTCACTGCTGTGGTGTTCTGGGCCATTCTCAAATGGGAATCGGAAGTCGATGAAGGTGGCGAACTGCGCTGGCTTGTGCTCATCGGCTACCTCATGGGATTGTCGATTGGTGTCCACTTATTGAACTTGCTGGCTATTCCGGCCATTTGTCTCGTTTACTATTTCAAGAAATATGAATACAGCCTGAAAGGTCTTATCGCTACAGGTGCCATCTCGCTGTTCTTGCTGTTCCTCATCAATACCGGTGTTATCATTTGGTTCGTACAGCTTGCGGGCTTCTTCGAAAGAACCTTCGTGAACTCTTTCGGCATGCCCTTCAACAGCGGTGCTATTTTCTATTTGCTACTGGTTATTGTATTGATTACGCTGGGCATCATCATGACACAGAAGCGCAACTTAGTGCTCGCCAACACCCTACTGCTCGGTATCACAATGGCCATTCTCGGCTATACCACCTTCGCTACAGTTATCATCCGCTCGAATGCAAACACCCCCATGGATGAAAACAACCCGGAGAACTTGTTTGCCTTGCTCTCTTACCTTAACCGTGAGCAATACGGTGATCGGCCACTCCTATTCGGACAATACTTCAACACTCCACAAGATTTGGAAGACCCTTACCGCGATGGTGGCGATGTGTGGGTGAAGTCATACAGCGTTCGTGAAAGCAACACCAAAAACAAACTCGTGCTTTCAAGCCGCGATAAGTTCACCGCAGAGCAATACATCGCTTCGCACCCCGACGAAAAACTTTCGCTGTTGGAAGAATACATCGAAAGCGGTGAGAAGAAAGGAAGCGTGCCCAACTACGACAAGGACTTCTGCGGATACTTCCCGCGCATGCACTCCAACCAGGCCAACCACATCAAAGACTACAAAGAGTGGAGCAACTACCAAAACTGGAACAGTGAAAAAGGCCAGGAGAAAGTAAAAAATGCAGAGCAAGCCATCGACCAGTCGGAAAGTGCATTGAACTACTACGGACAAACCAACAAAATGCCTCGGGGGTTTGAAGACCAAGAGCCTCGTGCCTTGCTGAAAAGCCTCGACCGCATGCGTGAAAAAATGATTCCATCAGCCGCCGAAGATTTCCGCTACTTCACCAGCTACCAAGTGGGTCACATGTACTGGCGCTACTTCATGTGGAATTTCTCGGGCCGTCAGAACGACCGTCAGGGCCATGGCGAATTCACCGAGGGTAACTGGATGTCGGGCGTGAACCTTATCGACCAAGAGCGCGTGGGCAACCGCGAGAAAATTTCCGATATGGAAAAAAGCAATCGCGCCTACAACGTCTACTTCATGCTGCCACTCATCCTGGGCTTGATTGGCTTGATATTCCAAATGATTCGAAGCCAGAAAGATTTCTGGGTGGTGGGTCTTCTATTCGTGCTCACTGGTTTTGCCATCATCGTGTATCTGAACCAAACCCCTCAACAACCTCGCGAACGTGACTATGCGTTTGCAGGTTCGTTCTATGCATTTGCCATC
>Ga0114980_10001239_pt1 | contig 18289 bp, 25 predicted proteins | sample S_140806_EF_Meta_FD_87018 | JGI IMG/M metagenome (GOLD analysis project Ga0114980, IMG submission 87018) | Freshwater microbial communities from Lake Simoncouche, Canada to study carbon cycling - S_140806_EF_MetaG | ecosystem: Environmental > Aquatic > Freshwater > Lake | place: Lake...
GCAACTCAACGCCACCCAGCAATCAAAGGAATAGCCGGTGATCACCTCACCCGAGCATTCGCTAGAGCACTTCTCGCTGCGGACGCTTGTGCTTCTCGTGGTGTCTGCGGCAGGTATTTGGCTCTGCTATTTACTGGCGGAGCCATTCCTGCCTGCCTTGGCCTGGGCGCTTGCCTTATCGGTGCTCTTCACGCCGCTTCAGCGATGGCTGGAGTCAAAGTTCACTTACTCCGGAATGGCAGCTAGCATTGCGGTGATTGTCATTGCATTGATCGTGGTTGTCCCCGTGCTTTTTGTCGGGCAAAAACTCGTCCTGCAGGCTGCGAAGGGCGCACAGCTCATCGAGACGAAAGTGGCCTCCGGTGAATGGAGGCGTGCCATCGAGGCGCAGCCGCAACTGGCTCCGCTGGCAGACAAAATCGAAAGCGAACTAGATCTGCCTGGGACGGTGAAATCACTCGCTGCCTGGTTTAGCAGCACGGCGGGCGGCATTGTCGGTGGCTCCATGTTTCAGGTGATCAGTTTTGGACTGATCTTTTACCTGCTGTTCTTCTTTCTGCGGGATCGTCGCTTAGTCATCGCCTCGCTGTATCGCCTCTCACCCCTTGCTAGGGAGGAAACGGAGACGGTTCTTTTCCGTGTCCGCGACACCATCCAGGCCACTGTTTATGGCACCCTCGTCGTCTCCACCATCCAGGGCCTGCTGGCCGGGCTGATGTTTTGGTGGCTCGGTTTGCCTGCTCCGCTGTTGTGGGGCGTGGTGATGGCCATCCTCGCCGTCGTGCCGATGCTCGGCGCATTCGTCGTTTGGATTCCTGCCGCGCTTTTTTTGGCCTTGGAGGGTAGTTGGGGCAAAGCCATCATCCTCATCGCTTGGGGCATGCTCATCGTGGGCACCATCGACAATCTCTTGCGCCCCGTGCTCGTCGGAAATCGGCTCAAGCTGCATACCGTGCTCGCTTTCATCTCCGTGGTCGGCGGATTGATGAACTTTGGTGCAGCCGGGCTCATCCTCGGCCCGGTGGCGCTGACGATCACCACGGTGCTGCTGGAGGTCTGGCGCACGCGACCCGAGCCAACGCCCGTCAGCCAGCCAATGCCGCTCACAGATTCACTTCTTCTCAAAAAAGAGCGCCCTTGAGCGCTGGGAGAATGAAGGTGGTGAGACACTCCTGCCTTGAAGGATTCAACGTTTCATCGTTGATTGACTATCTGTCGTGAAAGCGCTTCCAGAGCTTGATTCATGGCGGAGACGCGTGCGGTCATGGAAGGCTGAAAGATGGAGATCGGCACAATGAGGCGAAAAAAGTGCGAGCGGGTCTCCTCGCCCGTCACAGGCTGGAGTTTCCAAATGCCTTGGAGAATCATTTGATTCGCCGTGTCAGGCTCAAACTGGGTGATTCTAACTTCGAGGAGATGCGTGTAGTCCAGCGTGGAGAAGCTCTCGACGGGCTGAATGTTCATGCAACCCGTGAGGCGGCTCAAATTGCTCGCCAGGACGCGGGAGATGCCCACATCCAGTGATTCGGCCCACAGATCGTGCTGGCTCAGCATGAGCTGGCCATCCTTTCGCATGATGAGCTGCATGCGGTCTAGATAGCTCGGAATGGAGGGGCGATTGATTGCGATGGCCGGTGAGGACGCAGTGAGGACGCGTTCAGGCACCAGCGGCTCCAGAAGATGACGAATGGCGCTGTCTTTGACGGGTTTGAAGGTGCTGCAAGCGGTGAGAACCATCACGGCGAAAGCGGAGAGCGAGGAGTGTTTCATGGCCGGGTGTCTTTGCCGAGCAGCAACGCGTTCGGATTTTGTTTGAGGTCGTTGGCGAGTTCTTTGATGGCCCTGGAGGCTCGCTCCGCCTCCTCCAGCACGTTTTGCAGCCGCATCAGCACCGGGGCGCGTGGATTGGAGACTTTGGAGATGTCAGCGGAGGCTTCTTCGAGTTTCGACAGAGCGGCGGATGCTTGCTGCATCGCTTTTTTGAAGTCACTCAGCACCGGATCAAGCGCAGCATCAGCCTTCTTGGCGAAGCTATCAAAGCTCGCCATCGCCGCATCCATGTTGTCGATGGCGGCGGTGAGTTTCGCATTGCCGGTGAGCACGCGGACGTTGTCCGTGATGACCACGAGGTTGTCGTTGATCTCCTTCATCTTCATCGCGCTGATCTGCGTCTTTGCGCCCACCAGCATTTCTTGGATCTCTTTCACCATGCCCGCGAGGTCGATCCCATCGAGCTTTTTTAAACCCTCCTGGATGCCTGCGAGCAGCGCATCGAGCTCCGTGCCAATGCTAGGCACCACGGGGTAGGGCGACTTCACTTGAGGCTTAAAGTCGAGAACCTTGGCATCCGGCGAGATGTCAAACTCGATGGTGAGCTGGCCTGTCACAAAGCTTTGCTGCTTCATGCGTGCGCGTAGCCCTTCGGCCACGGCTTTCTTGACGCCTGCCTCGGTCGAGAGATCGATGCCTCTGCCTGAGGTCGAACTGACGCAGCGCAATTCCTTCTCCGACAACTCGATGAGCACGGGAATGATTCGACGGTTCTGCTGCTCGTCGATGATGACCTGGATGGACGTGACGCGGCCTATGGCCACGCCGCCGAAGCGCACCTCAGAGCCGACCAGCAAGCCATCGGCGCTTTTTTCAAAGTAGAGTTGAATCAGGCTGGTCTTTTCGAAGAATTTACCTGCGCCGAACAGCACGAGCGCTGTGCCGCCAAGCAGGAGGCCGATGAGCGTGAAGAGGCCGATGAGGGTGGGGCTGGCTTTCTTGCTCATGGGGGTGGTGTGGCTGGGGTGTCGCCGCGATTGAGGAAGAGCCGCACGGCGGGGTTGTCCGAATGGTCACGCAGTTCACACGGCGGACCGATGGCTCCCTGCTTTTTCGTCGCGGAGTCGAGAAAGAGAGCCTTCGTGCCGATGCTGAAGATGCTGGCCAGTTCGTGCGTGACGATGACGATGGTGGAGCCCTGGCTGTCTCGCAGGCCCAGGATCAAGTCATCCAATCGGCGTGAGCTGAGGGGATCGAGACCCGAGCCAGGCTCATCCAGGAAAAGGATGTCTGGGTCCAGTGCCATGGCCCGTGCGATGCCCGCACGCTTCTTCATGCCGCCACTGATCTGCGCCGGATAAAAGTCCTCAAAGCCCGAAAGCCCCACCAGCGCCAGTTTATAGGCCACGAGGTCGCGCACGGTCGCTGCGGCCATCTTACCAGATTCCTCCAAAGGCATCGAGATGTTCTCACCCAGCGTGAGTGATGACCACAACGCCCCAGATTGGTACATGACGCCAAAACGACGCATGAAGGCACTGCGCTCATCAGGAGCGGTCGCGGTGAAGTTCTCCTCGCCATAGAGAATGCTGCCTTTTGCGGGCTCCTGCAGGCCGATGAGATGGCGGAGCAGGGTGCTTTTGCCGCAACCGCTACTGCCCATGATGACAAAGATGTCTTTGTCCTCGATCTCGAAATTCAGGTCGTGCATGACCACCAGATCACCATAGGCCATGGTGAGGTCGCGGACGGTTATTTTGGCGGCCATGATCAGATTTCCAGGAGGGTGAAGATGGCGGCGAAAGCAGAGTCTAAAACTACGATGGCCGTGATGGAGGCGACGACAGCCTGCGTGGTGGCCTCACCCACCGCAGCGGAGGATTTGCCCGCCTGCATGCCCATCATGCAGCCGCTCATGGCGATGGTGGCACCGAAAAAGACGCTCTTGATGACGCCAAGTGAGGAGTTTGTCATGTCCAGTGAGGCGAGCGTTTCATTCCAATACAACTCCGCCGGAATGCCCACGAATGAACCGACCAGCATGCCGCCGAGGATGCCGATGGCATCCGCATAGATCGTCAGCAGCGGCATCATCAGCACTAGGGCCAGCAGCCGTGGCAGCACCAGGAAATCGAAGGGATTAAAGCCAAAGGTGCGCAGCGCATCGATCTCCTCATTCGCTTTCATGCTGCCGATGTGCGCCGCGAATGCCGCGCCAGTACGCCCGCTCATGATGATGGCGGTCATGACCACACCCATCTCCCGCACCATCGCGATGCCGACGAGATCGGCGACATACAAGTTCGCTCCGAAGTGCGTGAGCTGCACATTCCCCACAAAGGCAAGAATGAGACCGATGAGGAAGCTGATGAGCGCCACAATCGGCAACGCCTCCGCGCCGCATTGCTGCAAGATCATCCAAAAGTCCGCAGAGCGGAAACGACCACGCCCGGTGCAAAATCGTGCCAGCGAGAGTACGGTGAGCCCCGCAAACTCCAGGAAGGCTTGAACTTTGCCGAAGAGGTCCAACGTCACCCTGCCTAGCTTGTCGATGGCTGATTCTTTATCGGTTTCGAGCGCGGTATCGCTTTCCTCAGGCACTGCGAGAGCCAGCTCTAGCAAGCCGCGTAGATTGTCTGGCAATCCCTCCATCGGTGGCAGTTCCTTCTTGTCCTTCGTGAACGTGGAGACACTGCGAAAGTGGACCAAAAGAAACGCAGGCAAGGTGGAGTCGTAAAATCCCAGTGCAGCCAAGCCGTAGCGGGCCGGGAGACGATCCGGCGGCTTGCCACTCACTTTCACCGCAGGCCCCTCGCGCCTCCAATCACCCGCGAGCTCCAAACTCACAGCTTCCCCGTCTTGTTGCCAAGCAGCGGTGGGAGGAGGATGAGGTTGTGTTGTCATCCGAGAGCTTGTGACAGAGAGGTCGTCCAAAGAATCGCTTCCTTCGTCTGCCGCTGCCATGGGGTGAAGGCCCCATCGTATTCAGGCCGCGCTGGCGCTTAGCATCGCCATCTCATGAAAACACTCTTCACCTCCGAAGCGGTCTCTAAAGACGGACGCTCGGGAACGCTTCAATCGCCCGATGGACTTCTTGACGTCGCCTTGGGCAATCCATTGGAAGCAGGCATCGAAAAACGCGGCCCGAACCCCGAACTGCTCTTTGCCGGAGCCTATTCCGCCTGCTACCACGGCTCCTTGGTGAATGCCGCACGCCGCATGGGCACGACCATGGATGGTTCCACCGTCCGTGCCCTCGTGAGCCTCGTCGAGGACGATCATGATGGCTATGGTCTCGCGGTGGAAATGCACGCCCTCCTGCCCGGCGTCGAGCCTGCCCAGGCTCTGCGCATCATGGAGGCTGCGAATCAAACCTGCCCTTACTCCAAAGCCTTGCGTGGCGAGGCTTCCTTTACTCTCGTGGTTGATTCCGCACCGCCTGAGCCTACCTGAGCACGCTGGGGTGTTCGCCCCATGGTGAAAAGGAAATGCCGCTGGATGCTCAGGGCCTCCATGAACCTCACGCACCTGCATCTCGCCCTCAATCACGTCCCTGTTCTCGGCACCGCCTTTGCGCTGGCTCTGCTCGTTTTTGGCATCTGGCGGAAGAGCAACGAACTGAAGAAAACAGCGCTCTGCGCCTTCGTCGTAATCGCAATCATGGCCGTGCCAGCTTATCTCACCGGTGAACCTGCGGAAGATGGCGTCGAAGGCCTTCCGGGTGTCTCAGAAGCGATCATCGAGCAGCATGCAGAAGCGGCGGGCGTGGCTTTTGCGAGCATCGGAGTTCTCGGCGTGATCGCGCTGCTCGGTTTGCTCGCTTTGCGACATGGAAAAGCCGTTCCCGCGTGGTTTGCAGGCCTCATGGTCATCACGTCGCTCACCGTGAGCGGTTTGATGGCCTGGACGGCGAACATCGGCGGCCAGATCCGTCACACTGAAATCCGAGTCGGAGCCGCACCCTCGACAGCCATCAGCAAAGACCGCGATTAAGCCGAAAACATGCTCCCAGCCTTCTCATTGCTACTTTCGATGCTATGGCAGAGAGAAGTGATTGTCATCGCGATGCTCGCACTGCCCTCCTGTGTCGGAAAAAGGGCCGCGCGAAATGGCTGCGGATGCCGTCGTGGTGACTGCGAGGTGGCAGCAGGGTTCGTCTTTGCCAAAACCGCTCGAAGTGGCGCTTTGGTGGCGGCGGTTTCGTGATCCGGTATTGAATGAACTGATCGCTGGGGCGCTCAAGGCGAGCCCGACGGTCCGTTCAGCTTTGGAGAAGGTGACAGAGTATCGTGCGCGGCGTGGCGTAGAGTCGGCAAACTTGTTTCCATCGCTGGTGGCGAATCAATCGGGGCGTGGAGCACGCACGAAGAGCGGCATCACGGATGTCATCACCACGAGCGAGAGCTACAAAGCCTCGTTCGATGTGAGCTGGCAGGTGGATTTGTTTGGGAAGCAGTTTCAAACGCTCAAAGCAGCCACGGCGGACCTCGAACAGATTGGCGATAACTTTTACGGAGCGCAGGTCACGCTCGTGGCGGATGTGGCGACGGCGTATGTCGCGCTGCGTTCGGCGGAGGCGCAGTTGAGCGCGTTGCAGCGCAGTCTCGGCACGCGGGGCGAGACGGTGCAGCTCACGCAATGGCGCGAGCAGGTGGGCACGGGCGATGCGCTCGACACGCAGCGCTCCATCAGCACGCTGGAGCAGGCGCGGGCCTCCATGCCTGCGCTGCAATTCAGCGTCGTGCAGAGCAAAAATCGGCTCGCGCTGCTCTCGGGCCGCACACCGGGTTCGCTCGATTCGCGGCTCGCGGGCTCGCGTCGCGTGCCGGAGATGATTTCGCGCATCGCGGCTGGCGTTCCCGCTGAGGCTCTGCGTCAGCGGCCTGATGTGCGTGCGGCTGAGCATGCGCTGGAGGCCGCGTTTGCCCGCACGCAGTCCGCGAAGCGTGCGCGGCTGCCTTCACTGAATCTGATCGGCTCCATCGGCATCGATGCCCTCAAGGCGGGGAACATCTTTTCACCTGAAGCCGCCATCGCAAGCATCCTCGCGGGGTTGGCCACGCCGGTGATCGATGCGGGCCGCATTCGGCAAAACATCCGCGCCGTGAGTTCACGCGAGCGACAGGCGCTCATCGCGTATGAGGCCACCGTGCTCAATGCGCTCGCCGAAGTCGAAAACGCGCTCGCTGCGGTGCGTCGCTATGCCGAGCAGCATCGCATCGTCGAAAAAGCCGCCGCTGCGGCGCGAGAGGCTGTGACACTCGCTGCTTGGCAATACGAGGCCGGTCATGTGGATCTGCTCGTTTGCTCGATGCGCAGCGCACGCTGCTCACACTGGAGCAGCAGGACGTCACCACCATGGCGCAGAGCGCCAATGCCTGCGTGCAACTCTACCAAGCTCTCGGCGGAGGTTGGGTACCTTTTTAGTATGAAATCTTCCACGCCATTACCTCCCATTGATCTCGCCAAAGCCGTTCAGGCCAGCGGAGCCAAGGGGCACTTCAAACGCAACGATATCCTCGGCCTCATCGTCATCGCCCTCGGCCTGGGCGGATGGTATTGGCGCAGCCGCATCGAAAAGGCCAAACAACAAGTGCCGCTCTATGTGACCGAGCCGCTCACGCGTGGCGATGTCTTCCTCACCATCACCGCCACGGGCAATCTGGAGCCGACGAACGAAGTCACCGTCGGCAGCGAGCTTTCCGGGATCACGCTCGAAGTGAATGCCGACATCAATGACCGCGTCGCCAAAGGCCAGCAGCTCGCCAAGCTCGACACCAGCAAGCTGTTGCAGCAAACCGAGAGCAACCGCGCTGCGGTGCGAGCCGCTCAGGCCCGTGTCACGCTCGCCGAGGCCACGGTGAAGGAAAGCGCCGCACTGCTCGCACGTCAGCAGGAGCTGCAGCGCATCAGCGGCGGCAAAGTGCCCTCCAAAGCCATCATCGACACCGCCATCGCCACCGCCGAGCGTGCGAAGGCCGACCTGCTGAACACGCAGGCCGGAGTCGGCACTGCCGAGGCCCAGGTGCGCATCAACGAGAACGATCTCGGCCGCGCCGTCATCAAATCGCCCATCGACGGCATCGTGCTCACGCGCAGCATCGAGCCCGGCCAGACCGTCGCCGCCAGCTTCACCGCACCACAGTTGTTCGTCATCGCCGAGAAACTGGAGCGCATGATTTTGAAGGTCACCATCGCCGAGGCCGACATCGGTCGCGTGGAGAAAGGCCAGAAGGCCACCTTCACCGTCGATGCCTGGCCAGATCGCACTTACAGCGCCGTTGTTTCCGTCGTTTCCTACGGCTCCGCCGTCACGCAAAACGTGGTGACCTACGAAGCCGATCTCGATGTCAGCAACGACGACCTCAGCCTGCGCCCCGGCATGACCGCCACCGCCGACATCGGCGTCGCTGCCAGCCAGAACGTCTTCCGCGTGCCCACCGCCGCGTTGTGCTTCAATCCCGCCGCCGCTGCCAAAACCGGCCCCGCGAAGAAGTCCTTCGTCCAAAGCCTCATCCCCATGCCCACCCGCAACCGCAGCCGCCCCGAAGCCAGCGTCAAAGACGACAAAACCAAACCCGCCGCCCACCTCTACATCCTCCGCGACGGCAAAGCCGAATCCATCCCCATCAAGACCGGCCTCACGGATGGACGATACACAGAGATCTCTGGAGAGGGATTGAGTGAGGGGATGCTGGTGATTTTGAGAAACAATGTGGCGGGGACGTGAGCGTGGCATTCCATGACGTAGCTCGGCTTTCCAAAGCCGAGTCCGATTGAGCTGTGAAGATGAATCAGCCCTTGGCATTCCTGCTCATGGTGCCCTGCCGAGTTCCTGCCTCTCGCGGTTTATCCTTTTGGGCCAGTTGCAAAGCGCCCTTGGCAACGAGGGGGCCGTGATTTACAGATAGCCCATGTCCACCCTCACTCTGGAACTCGACAGCAATCTGGCGTACTCGCTGGAGGAGTCCGCGCGTCGTGAGCACAAGCCTCTCGCGGCCTGGGCGCGGGAGAGGCTGCGGCTCGCCGCCATGGAGACCAAGGCCGAGGCGAATGGGTATCCGCCTGGATGGCTGAGGCTCTTTGCCTGCATCGAGGACGAAACTTTCGAGGCTCCGAGCCGGAGTGACGCAAGACCCGTGGCATCGCTGGAACTGGAATAACCCGGAGGCATCGAAATGGCCTACTGCCTCGACACCAACACCATCGTCTTTTGTCTGCGTGGCAAGTCGGCCAAAGTCATGCAACGCCTGCACGCCACACCCGCAGCCGAAGTGCGTGTGCCCATGCAAGTGCGGGCGGAACTGCGAGTGGGAGCAGCCAAAAGCGCCAAACCAGACGAGAACGCGGCCAAGGTGGACAGCTTCATCAAGCCCTTCGCCGTGCTCTGGCCGGATGACGACGTCATGACTCACTACGTTGCGATCCGCTGCGCCCTCGAAGCGAAAGGGAAGTGCATTAGCGAGGCCGATTTGTGGATCGCCGCCACGGCTCGCTCGCGAGGCGATGTGGTGGTGACGAACAACGTGGATGAGTTCCAGCGTGTCCCCGGCTTCGTGGTGGAGGATTGGACGGTTTGACCGCCCAGTCGGCATCCTTGCCAAGTCCGGATAGAAACAGGTCGAGGCGTGGGGGCAGAGGAACTCAGCGACTGGATGGGAAAGTGAATTGCGCCGCTGCCGAATCATTCGTCTGTTCGTGAGTGGATTTTGGCTGGTAAAAGATTGGGGGTAAAAAATGGGGAATACGGGCTTCCTCTTTTACCCAACATCTTTTACCAGCCTTCTTCGTTCACAATCCATCGGCTCAAGAGCAATGCCATGACTTGCTTAAAGCGGTGCTTTGAATCAGCCGCAAAAGCAGGTATTCACCCCATTCAGCCGCGTGCAGCAGTGGCTTAGATTGGCAACGAACCCATCACGGAGCCTGCTGCTATTCCAACTGAACTCACACCTGAAAAGCTCGCTGGAGACACGAGTGATGCACCTCTCATCGCATTGAACGGCCTAACGAAGACCTATGGCCTCGGCGATGCAGCGTTTCAGGCGTTGAAGGGGATCGATCTGACGATTCGGAAGGGGGAGTTTGTGGTGATCATGGGGCCGAGTGGGTCGGGAAAATCGACGTTGATGAATGTGCTGGGTTGTTTGGATACGCCGACGAGCGGGCATTACCTGTATGAGGGCATCGCGGTGGAGACGCTGGATGCGGATCAGCGGTCGCTGCTGCGGCGGTATGCGCTGGGGTTCATCTTTCAGGGGTTCAACCTGCTGGCGCGGACGAGTGCGCTGGAGAATGTGGAGCTGCCGTTGCTGTATCGCGGCATGTCGCGGAAGGAACGGCATGAGAAGGCCACGGCGGCGCTGACGGCGGTGGGATTGCCGACGAAGCTCAGCAGCACACCGGGCGAACTTTCGGGTGGGCAGCAGCAGCGGGTGGCCATCGCGAGGGCCATCGTGACGGAGCCGAGCACGCTGTTTGCCGATGAACCAACGGGTAATCTCGACTCCGTGACGACGCGGGACATCATCGAGATCCTCACGCGGCTGAATGTGGATCGCGGCATCACGGTGCTGATAGTCACGCATGATGAAAACGTGGCCGCGTGTGCAAAACGACGCGTGGTGATCAAAGACGGCCTCGTCGAATCCGATTCCACCTCGCCATGATCTGGAACGCCTTTGCCATCGCGGTGCGGGAGATCAGCCGCAACCTCACGCGGGCCTTTTTGACCGTGCTGGGCATCTTCATCGGCGTGGCGTCGATCATCACCATGGTCACGCTGGGCGAAGGAGCCACGCTGGCGGTGAAGGCGCAGATTTCCAGCCTGGGGAGCAATCTGCTCACGCTACGGCCTGGAGCGGTTTTTGGACAACGAGGCTCGTCGGTGGGAGTGCCGAGCTTCACGGAGCGAGACGCAGAAACGCTCGGCGAGCAGATCGCGAGCATCGCCGCCATCGCGCCGGTGCGCATGGCGTCGCTGAGCACGATTTACCTGAGCAATGCACGAGCGAGCTCCATCACCGGCACCACGCCGATCTATTTCCAAATCAACAAGTGGAGCCTCGCGGAGGGACGATTGTTCAAGGAGGCAGATTTGCGCTCCGGCAGCGCGGTGTGTGTGATTGGCAACACGGTGCGGGTGGAGCTGTTTGGCACCGAAAATCCCATCGGAGCGAGTATTCGCATCGGGCGCGCCTCATGCGAGGTCATCGGGCTGCTGGCGGCGAAAGGCCAGGCGGGCATGGGCGATCAAGATGACACCATCATCATGCCGCTATCCTCGATGCAACGTCGGCTGATCGGCAAAACGTCGTCGCATGACATCAATCAGATTTCCATCTCCGCCGTGGAAGGCACGAACAGCCTGGATCTGATCGCTGATATCACGCAGATCATGCGCCAGCGGCGGAACCTGCAAAGCAACCAAGACAACGACTTCAACATCTTCGACACGCGGCAGATCGCCGAGACGCTGGGCTCCACGACGCAACTCATGACCATGCTGCTCGCGGCGGTGGCGGGTGTGTCGCTGCTGGTCGGTGGCATTGGCATCATGAACATCATGCTCGTCTCCGTGACCGAGCGCACGCACGAGATCGGCATCCGCCTCGCTATCGGTGCCACGGCGAGCGAGGTGCTGCTGCAGTTCCTCGTCGAAGCCGTCACACTGTCCTGCATCGGAGGCATCGTGGGTATTCTCATCGCCTTGGGTCTTTGTTATGGCCTCGCGCAAGTCATCAAAGTGCCGTTCAACTTCAACACGCAGATCAATGTGATCGCCTTCGCGTTTTCAGCCGTGGTTGGTGTGCTGTTTGGCTACACACCGGCACGCCGGGCGGCCAAGTTGAACCCGATTGATGCGCTGCGGCATGAATGAGTAGCACTTCACCCCATGGCGAAAACGGCGGCGGCTCGGGAGGATGCTTTTGCCATGATCTCCACCCTTGCTCTCGCCTTTCCTGTCCTCTCCAGCTTCGAAACCGGTCTGCGGGCCGATTGCGTGCGTTTGATTGAGTTTGAGGCTGAGTTGACTCGTGTGCTGGAGGAATCTCATGAACTGGCGAATGTGCGCGGTTCGCCTGCTGACTGGGACACGGGCTGCCAACACCATTGGGATCATGTGACGGCCGTGTTGCGGCGCATTCACCGCATTCTCGCGGAGATGCACGATGCGGTGGGCAACAGCCATCCGCAAACCGCCTGGAAGTTGTGGGAGGAGCTTCAGCATCAGGAGGCGCGGCTCGCCATCGCGCTGAGTGGTTTGCGAGATCAGGCGGTGCATCTCAATGAGGCCGCAGCGGGCGATTGGAAGAGGCTCGTAGCCACCATCGAATCCCATCGCAAGGCGGTGCAGGCCGGCATTCAAGGGCTGCACATTCGTTTGCAGTCCTGGGCTTCACACAGTCCGCAGCATATGGTCACAGATGCCATGGCGATCGCGGCTTTGGATGCGGCCGCATCGCCACCAATCGTGGAAGACATCGACGAGGCCAAACACCAGCGTGAACTCGACCAAGCTGCCATCGAGATCGAGGCGGAGCAGCATCAAGAGATGGGCCTGCTCGATGGCCTGAAAGCGCTCTTCATGTGGGTGGAGGCTCCAGGAGAGCGGGTGCGCAAAAAGCATGTCGCCTGATTCTCTCCCCCAACCAATCGCCCATTCCACTCAGCTCAAAATACCAACATGAAAATACGACACCTACTCCTCAGTACTGCCACACTCCTCCTCACCCTTTCCAGTTGCTCCAATCCAGGTAATTCCGGCCTTGCGACGAAATTTGGTAGAGAACGAAGCTTCACGGAATTCATCGGTCTGGAGATCCGAAACCGACAGGATGAAAAGCTCGGCAACATCCGGCACATTACGGTCGATCTAGAGAACGCACGCGTCGTTGAGGTCGTCGTGAATGCGTCAGGCTACGGCCACGGCATTACCTCCGTAGCTCCACGTGCCCTCACACTCGATTCGCAGCGCAAGGTCATGTGGATCGATATGAGCCGCAAACGTTTCGATGCCGCGCCGCGTGTGAATCCAGCGGACATCACTGGCGATTACCAGCGTGACCGCATCGCGGCGATGAATCGCTACTGTGGGATGGAGCCGTGGTTCTATGTGCAGGGAAAGAAACAGTATAGCAATGCCCAAATACTGCGCCTCGGTCATGTACGGCGTTCGGATCAGGTGATGAATCTACCTCTCGTAAACAAGCAGGGAACCTCCCTCAGGCGCATCACCACGCTGCGGATGGACATCACCAAAGGGCAGGTCGTTCACGTCGTCGTGGACCGTGGTGGCTACTCGGACTACCTCAGCGTCATCCAGGCTCGTGCGCTCACTTTCAATCCTCAGCGGAACGGACTCGTGCTCGATGATTCCCCCGCCCAGCTCGCAGGCCAGCCTCGTTTCCGCTGGACCGGCATAGGAAAGAATTCGTATGAGGAAGAGAAATACGTAAACCGAGCTGGCACCGAAGACGGAAAGCCGATGCGGACCTCCGGAATGGAGCAGGGTGATGATTACCGCGACCGTCAAAAGACCGCCCGTATCCGTGAGCGTATCCAATCCGCTTCCGGCCTCTCCGGCAGTGGCCGTGCGGTGCAGGTGGCCACGCTGAATGCGCAGACGACGCTGCGAGGTCAAGTGAGCACAGAGGCAGAGAAGGCACGGATCGGCCAGTTCGCCATGGACGCGGGACGGTTGGAAAACGTCAGTAACCTGATCACCGTGCGACCGTAAAGCTGACGGGAGGTTCCTTGCAGCGCTTACCAGTGTAGCCGGTCGGGGGCAAATGCCTCTGGCCTTTTTGCGCACTCATGCAAATGCCCGACATCCATGTCCTGCGGGTTGCAGGTCAGTGCCTGGCCGGCGTGGTAGATGGCGGTGCTTTGGGCATCGTGCAGGTGCGATGCCACCACCCGGCAGGCCAGCAGGAACTCATCGGTGGTGCGATCATGAATGTGTGCGTGATAGCTCATGGGGGGACCGGATGCGGTGCCTTGGCTTAGCGACGACGGCGGTTTTTATTGTCGTAGTGGTCGTCGTCGTGGTTTTGGTCCTGCGAGCCGCCGATGAGGTTTCCGCCGAGGGCGCCGAGACCGGCACCGATGGCGGCACCTTCGAGGCCTCAGCCGCTTTGACTGCCGATGATGCCGCCGACGCTTGCGCCAACGAGAGAACCGATGACGGTACCCGTGCGTGCGCGAGGGCTGTTGGAACAGAACATCAGCGAGCCTGATGTGAGGAGGATGCAGAGGATGGATGTTTTATGGTCCGCAGGCTAATCGCGGGCAGGTGGGAATCGCGATGGAGTGTGTGCCCCCGTCTTTGAATTGCGGTAGCTTGGTGGTGGATAGGCATCAGGGGCGCTCTTCATCACCGGCTCACGCACACACGGTATCTTCAAGAGTATGGCAGGCCGCGTGGAAGCTTGGCGGCAGCAGGCTGCTGTACTCCATGGGCGGAAACAACCCGCTCCCCGGGGAAGGAGCGGGTGTGCGGAGACGCGAAATTTACATCAACTTCGATGCTCACTTTGTGCGCACCACGAGCACGCGACGATCCTGCTGCATCTCGGCTTCATTGCCTTGGGGATACATGGGGAAGCTTTCGCCGTAGCCGTGGGCGCTGAGCACGCTGGCAGGCACGCCGTAGGTCTTCGTGAGCTCGTCAAACACACGTTGGGCCCGAGCTGCAGACAGGCTGGCGTTGTATTCGCCGGTGCCGTCTGTGCTGGTGTGGCCCTCGATGTCAAATACGGTGCCGACTTCGGTTTTGCTGATCGCCAGGATGACGCCCGCCACTTGCTGAAGCGCGTTGCGTGATTCGTCATCGAGCAATTCGGAGGTTTCCTTCACGAAGAGCACGGGAAGCGTCACATAAGGCAGCTCGCGGCTTTGGCCCTGGTCTTCGACCACGACCACGCTGCGCTCTGAGTTGTACATGCGGCGTGGCTGGCCTGGTGTGTCCACCACGGTGGTGGTTTTCGTTGTCTTCACCTCCGTCTGCGGTGCGGGTGACAGGATCACCACTTTCGGAGCCTGGGATAGCTGGCGCTGCACGACCACGGGATTCAGTGTGCGCACGACGACGACGGGTGAGACACCTGGAGCAGGGGTGACGACGCTGACTTGCGCAAGCAGCGGAGGTGCGGTGGCGCAGAGGATGGGGAGGAGGAAGAGGAGTTTTTTCATGGGATGTGTCGGTTTGGTTTTTTGAACTGAACTTTCTCCTTCGCCGGTGCGTGCGTCGTGAGACCATGGGGTGAAACCCGACTCTGCCCGCCATGCCGGGAGTTCAGCCTGATGCGCTGAGCAGTCGGGTTTCACCCCATGGTGACAGGGTGGCGAGGGTCCCACGGTGAGCTCGATGACAAACCAAACGACGTCATCACTCAACGAACCCACCCCACCCATGAAAAAGACATCCATCACCCTCCTCACCACCTCGGCTTTCGCGTTCTGCGCCGCTTTGCTCCTTGCCTCCACCGGCATCGCTGCTGAAAAAGACACGCTCAACGCCGCTGATGTGAAATTCATCAAGCAGGAAGCTGCCGCTGGCATGGCTGTCGTGAAGACGGCCGGCCTCGGTGCTCAGAAAACCAGCCGTGAAGACATCAAGGCCTTTGCCCAGATGCTCGTCACGGATCACACCGCGGCCAATGATCAGCTCACCAAGCTGGCGGCGACCAAGGGCGTGGAAACCTCCACGGTCATCAACCCGAAAGACGCCGAGCATTACCAGACGCTGGAAAAATCCAGCGGCACGGAATTCGACAAAGAGTTCCTCGCTGAAATTGTTCGCGGTCACAAGAAGTGCGTGAGCAACTTCGAAGAAGCTTCCAACGACGCCAAAGACAGCGATCTCAAGGCCTGGGCCACCGGGATGCTGCCAACGCTGAAGACCCATCTCGGCAAGGCCATGGAGCTGAGCGCCAAGTAAGCGGCCAAGAGTTTGCGAAAGCGTGGCCTGATGCTCGGGAGGCAAAGGCGGCGTGATCGCACGCGACGGTGACGAAGAAGCTGTTTTGCAGCCCTTCGTCACCGTTTTGCTTTTAACAGGTGGGGCAGGGGAGTCGGGTTTCACCCCATGGCAGCAACCTTTGAGCATCGCTAGGCTTCCACATGATCCCCGCTGAAACATCCGCTCCGCCCTCCCCACCCGCCGCTCCCGCTCGTGACCTTCCTGGCCTCATGAGGAGCAAGCTGGACGACATCAAAGCCTTCGCTCAACGCGAGCCCGCTCAGGCGGTGGCCGTGGCCTTCGGCGTGGGATTGCTCGTCAATCTGCTGCCCACACGCGTGGTGGCAGGCACGGTCTCCACCGTCGGCGCGGCGCTGCTGCGTCCGATGCTCATCTCCCTCGGCATCGCCAAAGCCATCGAGCTCACCTGCAATGTCACTCCCCTTACCCCAAAACCATGAACACACCATCCATCCCCTCCGCTCTCCCCGAAATCGCCGCTGATGCTGCCAAAGCTGCTTCCAACGCCTGCAACGTCTGCAACGTCTGCAAAAGCACCGCCGCCCGCATGGAGCGATGCGTGCAGCAGCATCCCGGTGCCACCTTGCTCGCCGCCGCTGGCTTCGGCATCCTCGCCATGCTCACCGTGCGTGCTTTGACGCCACCACCGCCGAGGCATCGCGCCGCGCAATTGCTGGAGGATATCCAACAGCGTCTCTCCGATCTCGCAGATAGCGGAGCGCAGTCCGTGAGTCGTGGCGTGGATCAGCTCGGTGATTTCCATCTTGATCGAAAACTCGGACGCCTCAGCCACGGCATCAAAAACCTGTTTCATTGAGCCGTCACGTTTCTTTCCAGCCTCAAACCCACCCTCCCATCCACGATGAAATCACTCCTCCACCTCAGCCTCGCCTTCACGGGCCTCGCTCTCCTCTCCAGTTGTGAAACCACCTACAACGACGACGAAACACGCCGTCATAATCACGGCAACACCACCACGACCACCACGAAGGAAACCACTCGTCGCGGGCCAACGGTAAACGCTCCCATCTCCACCACGGTGGAGACGCAGACCACGAGAGTTTACTAAAGCATTCCTCATTCCATACCAAGGCGGCCCGGCGAAAGCTCGGCCGCCTTTTTCGTCATCGGCGATGGGCGAAGCAGTAGCAGTACACCCCATGGTGAGAGCCGGTGCCACACCGCATCGTTCGGTCCTATGACAACACTATATATCAAAGGCGACTGGAACATTCTCAAAGGCACCCTCAAACAAAAATGGGCGACGCTCACCGACGACGATCTTCAGTTTCAGGAAGGCAAGGCGGACGAACTCCTCGGACGCATTCAAAAACGCACCGGAGCCACGCAGGAGGCTATCGAGGCCGCGATCCAGGCCAGTCTCACCGCCCAAGGTTTCTAAACCACCACTCCACTCACCCACTTCAAACATCATGAAAACATCCCCGAAACGACTCGCCCTACTCCTGCTCGCCTCCGCCCTCCTCGTGATGGCTGGCACGAGCTGCCGCACATTCAGAGGCTTCGGCCGCGATGTCGAGCACGTCGGCAGTCATATCGAACGAGCCGCCCACTGAGGGCCGGTCTCGTGAAACACAGGGCGCTGCCGCCCGATCCGCAAGGGGCGGCGGCAGCGTTCGAGCACATAGACCAGCGGGGAGTAGAAACCCTTGCCGTCGGTGCGTACTCCGGCCATAAACTCGACCATCAGTTCGCTGATTTTGGCCGTTTCCTGCTTCATCAAAGCACGGCGGAGCACGTCGACGCGAGTTCGGCGAAGGCCACGAAGCAAAAAACGGCGGTGGCGTGAGGCGCTGCCACGATGAAGGCACCGGGTGAGGGGGGCGCGGCATCCGGCGCGGCTCTGGCCTTCCATGATGGATTCTTAGCTGCGAAATTTTTTGCAATGGCAGTGACGAGGCCGGGCCGCCGTCCACCTTGCGCTTGCGGAAATATCTGGAATCATCCGGGGATGTATCGCCGCGTCACGAATCGCCACACGCTGCCCTCTGACTACAGCACGCTCTGCCGCTCTGTCTGGCTACCGCGTCCCATCCGGGACAAGACGGATCATACGGCGGCACTGGCGGCCATTGAACCGCTGTGGGGGCAGGAGACGGCCATGAATCAGGATCAAGCCGACTGGTTTGAGATGGTGGCGGACCTCATCGCCGATTATGAGGCCACTAAGGAGCAGAAGGCGAAGCCGCTGCCGGTGCCGAAATGCCTTGCCGGGCTACTGGAGGCGCACAGCATGACGGCGGCGGACCTCGGGCGACTGCTGGAGCTGGAGCTGAGCATGGGCAGCAAGATCCTCAACGGCACTCGACAACTCACGACGGCCCACATTCGCAGGCTGGCCCGTCACTTCGCCCTGCCTGCGGATTACTTTTTGGAGGCGTGAAACTCAACACCATAGTCATCCCGCCTTTCCCGTGAATACCAGCTCACTCCACGTCCCGGCCACCATCTCCGGCCTGTGGGCGCTGCACCCGCTCATCCCGATCAAAAGCGACCGCGCTTACGAGGCGGCCA
>Ga0114980_10001240_pt1 | contig 18284 bp, 21 predicted proteins | sample S_140806_EF_Meta_FD_87018 | JGI IMG/M metagenome (GOLD analysis project Ga0114980, IMG submission 87018) | Freshwater microbial communities from Lake Simoncouche, Canada to study carbon cycling - S_140806_EF_MetaG | ecosystem: Environmental > Aquatic > Freshwater > Lake | place: Lake...
AGACTACGACGTTGATAGGACGGGTGTGGAAGCGTGGTAACACGTTAAGCTTACCGTTACTAATAGCTCAATTGGCTTGATTTATGCACTGAAAAAATTTTTAGATACAAATTACAATGTTATATAATCTGACTTTTTAAAAAAAATGATTTTTTTGTTTTAAAAATTAAAATCAGTTAATAAAATTTGTTAAGTTTTTAATAACTAAAAAATCTAAGTTTTTTGAAAAAAATAAATAATTATATAGACCGCAAAAAAAGCGTTATTACCGGCAATGGGCTTGAAATTATCCATACGATAAAAAATTTTCCTATATTTTTTGGTTGCGTAAACCATCCCAAAGAAAACGATTTGTTCGCTGATATGGTATGGGGCATTGATCCAAAATGTGGCGCTATTCAACTAACAAAATTAATTCCTTTGGAACTTATTTATCAAGAGCAGCATTTTGATGGAACAGGACCTACTTGGAAAAAATATTACGAGGATTTTTCATCTTATATTCTAGATAAAAAACCAACAAAAGTGCTTGAAATCGGAGGTGGAAATGGTCAATTAGCAATAACGACAACAGAATCTGATAGTAATATTAGATAGATTCTTCTTGAACCAAATTCAACTATTAAAGAAACGAATAGAATTAAAGTCATTCCTGAATTTTTTGAATCAACGTTAAAACTTGAAGATAAAATAGATACAGTGATTTTTTCTCAAGTTTTAGAACATACATATAACCCTAAACAATTTATAAAAAATATAGCCAATTTATTGCTAATAGATGGCAAAGTTATTTTTGCCTATCCTCAACTTACTTCATGGCTTGATAAAAAATTTACTAATGCATTAAGTTTTGAGCATACGATTTTAATTGATGATTTTATTGAATATTTATTTATTGAACAAGGTTTCGTAATTTTAAACAAAGATATTTACAAAAATCATAGCACATTTTTTTATGCAGTTAAAAAAGAGAAGAAACCACTAAATATAAGTATACCAAACATGTATAATGAATATAAATCTCTATATCAAAATTTTATTTCTCATAATAAAAAGCTCGTTAGAGAATTGAACTTAAAAGTAAAAAAATCTAAATTGCCCACCTATCTTTTTGGTGCGCATATTTTTGCAAGTTATTTATTTTCTTTAGGACTTAATGCTAATTTATCAGGGATTTTGGATAACTCAAAGACTAAACAGAATAGGAGACTTTATGGAACTGATTTTATTGTTTTGTCTCCTAAAATTCTTAAAGGAAAAGGACCTGTAAATCTGATCCTAAGAGCAGGAGTTTATAATGAAGAAATTAAAAAAGATATAATTGACAATATAAATTCAGAAGTTATTTTTTTGTAAAAATATGCAGTAAGATTGCTAAAAAGTTAGGCTTACTGGTCTTAATTAGTCAATTAACTTGATTTAAGTAATAAAAATTTTTTAGATTATATATAATTTCTGAATTTTTTTATGGGTTTAGATATTTTAATTAAACCAAGGCTTATTATCGTTTATCAATCTTTCAAAATTTTTTTCTGACAAAGAAGATATATGAAAAAGATTTTCACCATATATTTTACCACCTATTCTTAATATTAAAATCTTAGATTTTCTTAGAAATTTATGACTTACATTTGGTTTTAAATAAATGGAGTCTCCAGGAGAGAATTTTTGTTGAACTTTTTCCATTCCAAGGATGCAATCAGTTTCACCGATATTATATAAGTATTGGTGAGCCGGAACTTCAATAGAGATCTCATGGTCCTTTTCAGACATTATGCTTAATTCTAATGCCTTCGAACATGGAAGCTGATTTACATTTGTCAGCTCTACAAATTTATATATATAATTTTTTTCTGAAGGATGTTGCCATTTTAAATTTTTTTCATATCTATTAACCTTGACTGAAGTAAATCTTTTATTTGGAATAAGATCTTTTAGGTTGATATTTAATGCAGAAGCAACCTTTTCTAGATCATCAAAAGATGGTATTGAATTTGTTTTGTAAATTTTTTTCAAATTTATATTGTTTATTTTTTCAAAATTTTCTTCTGTCAAGGAAGACAAATTTAAATAGTATTGTAAATTTTTTTTAAATCCATCGATTTGGTTATTATAATTAATTAAATATTTTTTAGCTAACACATTTCCCATGACAGATAGCTCATTCAAGACTTCGTTATCCACTTTATCGGTGTATGTAAGCGCCAAAATTAAACCTAATTTATTTTCTTTATTTTTTCTGGTTGTAAAGCTGTGAGGTGTGTATGGCGAAATATACATAGAATCTCCAGTATTCATTTCCTCTAATTTTTTTTTGCCATTTTCATCAATGTAATAAAAATTAACTGGTCCAATGAAATATGTGAATTGGTGCAAAAAGTGCCCATTATTAAATATCACATCTGAATTATCGGGGTCGCTGTCATTGACTGTAACTAATTCTTCTATCCATTCTGGTCTGAAAGGAGAAATTTTGCTCATCACAGTATCCTTGTATTTATAATAAGCTTTATCATTTCTTTGCATAATTCTTGCAGTGCTGTCGGACTCTGCTTTAGTAAATATTTTATAATTATTTATTGTGTCATCATCGATTCCAAAGAAATCATTAAGATTTATAGGCCAAACTTTAGTGGCTTTTATTAGTAGCTTAAAATCAGGATCTTGTTCTCCATTCAATATTTTTTTTATTTTTTCATTTGATATGTTTAGTTCTTGAGCCGCATCCTCTGGACGTCTTTTTAAATCATTAAGTATTTTTCTAAATTTTACTGCAAATAAATCGTTCATAAATTATTCTTCATTGATTATTAAATTATTAAATATATTTATATGGAAGAAAATGAGTAAAAAAATATTTTTTCAATTCCCAAGACCCTATGTTTTCGTCCCTATGGCACTTGATTTTCTTCATCACGGGCATATTAACATTCTAATTAAAGCAAAGAAATATGGCAATGTTATTGTTGGTCTCATGACTGATCATGGGATAAAATCTTATAAGGGAAGAAAACCAATTATTTCTTTTAAAAATAGAATAAAAATTTTAAATCATATAAATATGATTAGTTTCATACTGCCTTTGCCAGGATTAAAATATGTGCAAGTTGCCAAAAAATTTAAATTCGATTTTTTTGTACATGGTAGTGATTGGAAAAAAAATGTGCAGTCTGAGCAAAGAAAAAAGTTAAAAAAAATAATGAAAAATTGGGGTGGAAAAGTTATTGATATTCCCTACACCAAGAATATTTCATCGTCTAAAATTAGAAAATTATTAAAATACTAGCAAAAGCAAGATATGAAAAAAATTGTTTATGTTCCGTTAGCCGCTGATATTTTGCATGAAGGTCATTTAAATATATTAAGTATTGCCTCAAATTATGGAAAAGTAATAGTTGGACTGCTAACAGACAGTGCCATCATTCAATATAAAAACTTACCTTTTTTTGACTACGATCAAAGATTTAAAATAGTATCTAATTTAAAATTAGTAGACAAAGTTGTTCCCCAAGATAGCTGGAATTATAAGTTAATATTAAATTCTATTAAGCCAGATTTTTTTGTTCATGGTGATGATTGGAAGACAGGCGTTCAGGCAAAAATTAGATTAGAAGTTATTAAAGAACTAAAAAAATGGAATGGAAAATTAATAGAACCTAAATATTTTAAAAATTTTTCAAAAATTACTCAAAAAAATAAAATTTTAAATTTAGGAATAACTCCTGACCAACGAAAATTGCAATTAAATAGATTATTGAAAGTTAAAAAAATTATAAGAATCATGGAATCTCATAGTGCATTATCATCATTAATTATTGAAAATATTAATATAAATAAAAATGGAAAAATATTACAATTCGATGGTATTTGGTCATCAAGCCTCACAGATTCTGCTCTTAAAGGGAAACCAGATAATCAATCAGTTGATTATTCTCAAAGAATTAATTCTTTGAATGAAACAATAGATACATCTCTTAAACCAATAATTTTTGATGGAGATAATGGAGGTCGAATAGAACATTTAGGTTATCTCGTTAAAAATTTAGAAAAAATTGGAGTATCAGCTTTGGTATTGGAAGATAAAAAAGGACTAAAGATTAATTCCCTTTTTCAAGATCAATCAAAATCCTCCCAAGACAATGTTAGGGAATTTTCTAAAAAGATTAAAACTGCTGTTAATTCAAGAATATCAAAAGATTTTATGATTATAGCTAGAATTGAAAGTTTAATTCTAGGCAAGTCTTTAAAAGATGCAATAAATAGAGCAGAGCAATATTCCAAGGCCGGAGCAGATGCTATTTTAATTCATAGTAAAAAAAATAACCCAAAAGAAATTTTTAATTTTGCGAAAATTTTTAAAAAAAATAAATTCTTTAAACCCTTGATAGCAGTTCCATCAACTTACTCAAAAACTTATGAAAAGGAATTAATAAATAATGGATTTAAAATTGTAATTTATGCAAATCATTTGTTAAGAGCGTCTTATAAAGCAATGCATGAAACAGCAAAAAAAATATTAATTAAGCATAGAGCCTTCGATGTTGAAAAAAATGTTACACCAATAAATGAGATAATCTCATTAATTAAATAATGATAAAAGCGAACAGTTTGTTTCAATTATTTACAAAAAATAAAATAAATTTTTTTACAGGCGTTCCCGATAGTGTTTTAAAATATTTTACTAATGCTCTTAATAGTACAAAGAATCATTTCATTTGTACAAATGAAGGATCGGCAGTTTCTTTCGCAATTGGAAATTATTTAACTACCGGTAGTATAGGATTAGTTTATATGCAGAATTCTGGACTTTCTAACGCAATTAATCCTTTGATTTCAATAGCGGAAAAAACCGTTTACTCAATACCGCTTGTTTTATTAGTAGGTTGGAGAGGATCACCGGGCAGCGCTGATGAGCCACAGCATATAGCAAAAGGTAAAATTACAACAAAGCTACTTGATAATTTAAATATTAAATATGTTGTTCTTAAAAAAAAAAAAGATTTTAAAAAAATTTCAAATTTAATCAATTTTTCTAAAAAAAATAAAATTCCAGTTGCTATCTTATGTAAAAGTGAAGTTTTGCTAGGCGCTAATAAAAAAAATTATAAAAATAATGAAAATTTACCAACAAGAGAAGAAATAATGTTAAAAATATTAGATTCCATCGATAAAAAAGATAAAATTATTTCAACAACTGGCTACACATCAAGAGAACTATTTCAGCTAAGAAAAATTTATAAAAATGACAGTGGCAAAGACTTTTACATGGTAGGAGGAATGGGCCATGCCTCGATGGTTGCATTAGGAGTTTCGTTAAAATCGAATAATAGAGTTATTTGTCTTGACGGGGATGGTTCCATGTTGATGCACATGGGTGCGTTAGCAAACATAGGAGCGTTTGGGAAAAAGAATTTTAAATATGTACTGTTAAATAACAATGCGCATGAGTCCGTTGGAGGGCAAAAGACTATATCTGATAGGATTAAATTTTCTCTGTTATCAAAAAGTTTAAATTTTAAGTCATATTTTTTAATAAAAAGTAAAAAAAATTGTAAAAAAATTATAAATAAATTTCTAGATTCAGCTGGACCTAATTTTTTAGAAATAAAGATCCAAGTTAAATCAATGAAAAATTTAAGTAGACCTAATAATTTTAAATTAATTAAAAACAATTTTATGGAGCTAAAAAATGATTATTAAAAATCAGTTTAGCAAAACTAAAATTATTTTTGGTAACAACAAAAGATCCTATCTCACTAAATTAATTAAAAAAAAAAATATTCTAATAGTTTGTTCAAAGAGAGCAAAAAAAGAAATTATTTTAGATAAAAAACTTAATTTTATTAAAAATAACAAAGTATTTTGGTTAGATGATGTTATTGCCAATCCTGAGGTTGTCTATTTAGAAAAGAAAAAAAAATTTTTTAAAAAAAAAAATTTTGATTATATAGTTGCAATCGGTGGCGGTAGTGTGATTGATTCTGCAAAAGCATTTTTTCTGCTATTCTCTTTGCAAAAAAAAAGAACTATGAAAAATATTATAAATAATAGTGAAAGTTTAAAAATAAAGAACTCATGTAAATTAATAGCCTTGCCAACTACTTCTGGCACAGGAAGCGAGGTAACGCCTTTCGCAACAGTATGGGATAAAAAAAATAAACAAAAATTATCTTTAAATCATAGATGTTTGTACCCAGCCTTATCAATAATCGATCCTGTGTTAACTTTTAACTTGCCAAAAGATGAAACAATCAACACAGGTCTAGATTGTTTAAATCAGGCCTTCGAGTCAATTTGGAATAAAAATTTCAACAGTAAAATTAGGTCTTATGCTTTTAAATCAATCAAACTTTCATTGGATGCTTTATTTATGCTTAACAAGAATATTAATCATGAAAAAAGCAGAGTAGACTTGGCAAAGGCAAGTCTTTATGCTGGACTTTGCATCAGTCAAACCAGAACAAGCATTTGTCATTCCATATCATATCCTCTAACTACTCATTTTGGTATTCCCCATGGGCTTGCTTGTGCTTTTACAATGATTGAAATTATTAAGTACTTAAATATTAAAAATAGTTTTTTTTTTATGAAATTAGCAAAATCTTTAGGAATTGCATCTGGAAAACTTTTAGAAAAAAAAATAAAAAAGTTATTTTATGATTTAAATGTTAAAAAAAAAAATAAATATTATATAAAGAGTGGAAAAAAATTATTTTTTCTTAAAAAATATATGAGAACTCCTGGCAGGTACGATAATTTTATTTACCCAACAAATGATGATTTTTTAGAGTTAGTACTTAAGAGATCATATTTTTAGTTTGTGATTATAAAGAAAAAAAAGGATAATTTTCAAACATGCATTCAATTTAAAAAAAATTAAATTAATTCTTGTAAATTTATCACGTAAATATAAGTTTTAGGATAATTAATAAAAATGATAAAAATTTCACATAGAGGTAATTTAGAGGGACCAGTAAAAGAGTTGGAAAATAGTCCAAAACAAATCGAAAGTGTATTAAAAAAAGGTTTTGAGTGCGAAATAGATGTTTGGTACATATCTGGCGATGCAATATTAGCTCATGAGTTGAAACAAGATAGAAATTACAAAGTGAGTGATCAATTTTTAACCCAAAAAGGTTTGTGGTGTCATGCAAAAAATCTTGATGCATTAAATTATTTAAAAAATTTAAATGTTAATTATTTTTGGCACGAGGAGGATAAAGTGACTATTACATCTAAAAATTGGGTTTGGTGTCATCCTAGTATAAAAAATGATTTAAAAATTAACAATTCAATAATTTGTTTGCCAGAAATTCACAAAAAAAAAATATATAATTTCAATGGGTATTGTTCAGATTATATTCAAAATTTTTCAGTAAAATTTAGCGAATGTCTTTAAATGTCATAATACCATTGGCAGGTAATGGTAGTAGATTTAAAAAATCTTTTTTTAAAAGACCTAAACCGCTAATCAAAGTATTCAATAAAACGTTAATTGAAATTGCAATTAATTCTTTAAATTTAAAAAAACCAAATTTTTTTTTTATAATCAAAAAATATAAAAATAATAAATTTAATAAGGAATTATTAAATATTTTAATTAAATATACAAAAAGGGAGCAAATCATTAAATTAAGAAAAACTACATCTGGACCTGTAAGCAGCTGTTTAAAAATTAAGAAAATTAATAAAAATAAACCTCTAATAATTGCTAATTGCGACCAATATTTAAATTGGAATCCCAATTTATTTTTTGATTTTGTAAAGAAAAATAATACTCAAGGAGCTGTATTGTCCTACAATTCTAGAGACAAAAAAAATAGCTTTGTAAGTGTTAAAAATGGAAAGGTTGTTAATATAGCTGAAAAAAAAGTAATTTCAAATCATGCTTTAATTGGTATTCACTATTGGAAAAAGACAAAATATTTTTTTGAAACAGGAAGACAGTTAATTAAAGAAATAAAGGAAACACAAAGTAAAAAAGAACCCTATATATCAGAAACTTATAAATATATGTTAAAAAAAAAATTAATCATCAAAACATATCCCTTAAAAAAAAGTGAATATTTTTTAATAGGAACGCCCAAAGACTATTATAACTTTAAAAAATTTATAAACAAAAATGATAAAAGGTATTTTTTTTGATTTAGATGGCGTTCTAGTTTCAACGCAAAAATTGCAAGTTTCAACGACATTAGATGCAATTAAAAAGTATTGTGAAATTAACGAAAGCATAAAAGAAATTGTTGCACAGACAATAACTACAAAAGAAAAACTAAAAATATTAGAATATGGAAAATATTTAAAAAAAGAAAACTTGAAAAGAATTTATGCAATAAAGAAAAAAAATTTTAATAATAAAATTAAAAATAAAAAAATTTTTAACAAAAATATTTTTTTGCTATTTCAATATTTAAAAAAAAGTAAGATAAAAATCGCTTTAGTTACAAATGCTAATAAAATTACTACTATGTTAATTTTAAATAAATTAAAAATAAATAAATTTTTTGATATAATTGTAACTAATAATACAAATGTAAAGCCTAAGCCAAACGCGGAACCTTATAAATACGCTATCTCATTTTTAAAATTAAAAAAAGAAAATTGTCTTATTTTGGAGGATTCCCCTGTGGGTATTTTATCTGCGCAAAGATCAGGAGCAAGATATTATAGAATAAAAAATGTTAACGAGATCAATATAAAAAATATTAAGCGTTTAATTTGCAAATATTCCTAATTTTTTATGTTATAAATTTAATAATATTCTATGAAATTATATAACTTCAAAAGAATGAAAAAAGGATGGTTCATTGGAAATTTTCATCCTACTGCCTTCAAAACTAAAGATTTTGAAGTTTCTTATAAAATTCATAAAAAAAACGAAAAGTGGCCCGTTCATTACCATAAAAAATCACTTGAAATAAACCTGATAATTAAAGGCAAAATGAAAATAAGAAATAAAATTTTAAAAAAAAATGATATATTTCTTTTAAACAAAAAAGAGAGTGCTGATCCCAAGTTCATCGTTGAAACTCATATTATTTGCGTAAAAGTTCCAGCATCTTTAGATGACAAATATTGTTCTAAAACGCATCAGAAAATCTAAAGGTGAAAACATCTATTTTATATAGTGTAAAAATTGGCGGTTATGCCGTTGAAGTTAAGAATGTAGAAAATCTTCTAAATAGTATTTTTGTTTTGTCCAAATTTAAAGATTACGAGATACATCTTTTTCATAGCGATGAGTTAAAAACAGATGTGCTATCTTTTCTTAAAAAAGTTAAAAATGAACAAGTAAAAGTATTTGGCTACAAAAAAATTAGTTGGTATGAGTGGCTCAATTTCTCAAAAAAACATTCAAAAAACTTTGAGTATGTTTTTTTAATGCATGACGATGTTTTTTTTTTAACAAATCATTTTGATGAAATTTTTATAAATGAGTTTAAAGGTATTGATAATTTAGGTGCCGCGAGTTTTATAGATGATACTTATAAAAGTGGTCAATATCACCCACAACTAAGAGCAGCCTTTCATATTGATAGAATTAAATATGATTCAAGAAAATTTGCTCTCGATTATGAATATCATAATAAAAAATTAGGATGTAATCATAAAACTTACATATTGAGGAAGATTTTTGATTTAGTGTCAAAAAAAAATAAAATATTTTATAATTTTTTGTCAAAATTTTTTATAAATTATAAGACTTTAGACTTTCCAAAATCAAAGGCAAAAATACATGCTTGTTTTACAAATTTAATGGCGTTCAGATCTAAAAATTTTAATGAAATAAATTTAACTGATCTTGATGTGCCTCATGGATTATTCGCAGACGAAGATATTTGTTTATCAACTCAGAATCATGGTTTGATAAATATTATATCTCCAAACATACATTATATACATGATCTTCCAGCACCTAGAGTAACAAGAGGTCATTCGAACAACCAGAAAGATAAAGAAAAGGTTTCCAAAATTTTTCAAAATAAATGGGGATTTCCACCAATTAAGTTGGAGACAATTTCTTATGATGAGAGAATTGATTTCATAAATAAAATAGAACTTCTTTACTCAAAAAAGCTAACATGGTCCAAAGAAACATATTCATATGAGTGGACGTATATCTAGTTGTCTTTAAAATAATTATTTTTTATGTGTTCTCTTAACTTTTCTGCAACTGGTTTTTCAATGTCTAATATTATTTTATTATTGGTACGGTCGGACATTGCTTCTTCAATAGCTCTTATCCCACCAACGAGCCTAGAAAAACCTTCTGGCGTTAATGAAGCCGCTTGATCGCTTCCGTATAAAGTTCTGTCAGTAGTAAAATGTCTTTCAAGTGATGAAATGCCAAGAGCACAAGCAGCATAAGATATAGCCAAACCACTTTTTTCATGTCCACTATATCCAACTTTACAATGATATCTTTCTTTTAGAGCGTTTATTAGCATCAGTTGAGCATATTTATTTTCAAAAGGATAAGCTGAAATACAGTGCATCAATTCAAATTCACACTTTTCAGATTTAAATATTTCAACAGCTTTATCTATCATTTTATAGTCTGACATACCTGTACTTATAAAAGTATATTTTTTTTGTTTTGCAACTTGTAATAAAAAATTTTCATCCATTATCATGGCAGAAGCTATTTTATTATACTTGAAGTTATATTGTTCTAAAAATTTTAAACTATTTAAGTCCCATGCTGACGCAAACCATTCTACAGAATTATTTTTACAAAAATTATTTATTTCATCGTATTCTTTTTTTTCAAACTCCAAAGCTTTTTTTTGGTCATACTGTTTAGATCCCCAAGGACTTTCTCTTTTTTGTGATAATGTTTGTTTTGAGTAAACTAGATTTATATCTCTTTTTTGAAATTTAACTGCGTCAGCCCCGCAATGTTTAGCTGAGAGTATCATTTTTTTTGCCAAATCTAAATCACCATTATGATTTATTCCTATTTCAGCAATTATAAATATTTTCATTTAAATAAATTCTATATACATTTAATGGTTAAATTAATCTAATGAAAAAAAATATACTTGCTATAATTCTTGCTAGAGGTAACTCCAAATCTATCAAGAACAAAAATCTTAAAAAAATTAATGGAAAGCCCTTATTGTTGTGGTCTATTGAGCAATTAAAAAGAAGCAAATCTATTAACCAGATATGGTTAAGTTCAGATTCTAATAAGATTTTAAATTATGCAATTAAAAAAAAAATTAATGTTATAAAAAGACCAGCAAAGTTTGCTACATCAAAAGCTTCTTCCGAATTAGCATATTTGCATGCTATTAATTTTTTGGAAAAGAAAAATATTTTTTTTGATACAATTTTAGGAATTCAACCAACGTCCCCCATTAGAGGAAAAAATGATTTTGACAAAGCAATTAATATTTATGATAAAAAAAATTGTGATTCTTTATTTTCTTCTAGTATAATTAAAGATTATTTTGTATGGAAAAAAAACAAAAATCTGTTTATACCGAATTATAATTATAAAAAAAGAAAACCTAGACAACAAATAAAAGAGCAGTTTTTAGAAAATGGTTCATTTTATATATTCGATAAAATTAAATTTAAGAGATATAAATGTAGACTATTTGGAAAAATAGGAACCTATGTTCAGAATTTTTATAAAAATTTTCAAGTTGATGAACCTGATGATTTTCATATTGTAGAAAGTATTCTAAAAAATAAACATTTAAAAAAAGACAACTAAATTGAAAAATAATCAACAAAGCTTAATTTTAGCAATAGAAGAATCTGTCTCTTTAAAAAAGAAAATTATTCTATTAGAAAAAGATATCAATTCAGCAATAAATCTTATTTACAAAACCTTAAAAAATAAAAAGAAAATATATATATGTGGAAATGGCGGCTCTGCAGCTGATGCTCAACATCTTTCTGCTGAATTTTTGGTACGATTAAGGCCCAAAATTAATAGACGGCCTTTACCAATTATATCATTGGCTTTAGATACCTCTACTCTTACAGCCTGTGCAAACGACTATGATTTTAAATATATTTTTTCAAGAAATTTAGAAGCATTAGCAAATAGTGGAGATCTACTGTTTTGTATATCTACCTCAGGGAATTCAAAAAATATAATTGAAGTTTTAAAAAAATCAAAAAAAATTAAAATTAAATCTTTATCTTTACTGGGAAACCGCGGCGGAATAGCAAAAACAATATCAGATTTAAGTATCGTTGTTCCCAGCTGCAATACCGCAAGAATTCAAGAGATGCATATTTTCATAGGACATTATATTCTTGAAAAAGTTGAAAATCTTTTCTTACAAAAAAATTTTTATAAAAAATGATTAAACATATTGTGATTACTGGAGCTTCTAGAGGAATAGGAAAAAAAATTGCAGATCACCTTTCCTTGTTACAAGGATATAAAGTCACAAATATTTCAAGAAAAAAAAATAATAATCCTAGAATAATTAATTATTCATGTGATGTTAGTAATTATTCTGCAGTTAAAAGAATTTTTAAAAAGATTAAAAATATAGATGTTCTAATTAATAATGCTGGTGTTACTCTCTCTTCAAAAAATTCTATAAATAATTTTAATAAAATTATAAAAACAAATTTAAATGGCTGCTTTTATTGTAGTTATGAAGCTATAAAATTGCTTAAAAAAAAAAAAAATTCAACTATAATTAACATCTCAAGTATAAATGCCCATCAGGCATTTCCTGACAATCCAGGATATGTAAGCTCAAAAGGCGCCGTAAATTCTTTAACCAGGGCCCTAGCTCTTGACTATGGAGAGTTGGGCATAAGGGTAAATTCAATTTCCCCCGGCTATATTAGTAAAGGAATGTCAAAAAAAAGTTACAAAAATAAAAAAAAAAGAAAAGAGAGATTAAAAAAAATGATTATCAAAAGATGGGGCAACGCAAGTGATTTATTTGGGGCAATAGAATATCTAATTTCTGAAAAATCATCTTACGTTACAGGTCAAGATTTAGTAATCGATGGTGGTTGGATATCTAAAGGACTATGAGACCCAAAATCGGTTTTATGCAAGGCAGACTTGTTGAATCAGAAGGCTCTTCCGTTGTGCAATCTTTTCCTCAAAAGAATTGGGAAGTCGAGATGAAAATTGCAAAAAAAGAGGGTTTTAAAATTATGGAATGGACAATAGACACTGAAAGTATAAAAAAAAATCCCATTTTCAATGGAGAATTAAAAAGTTTAATAAAAGCTATGAAAAATTATCAAATTAAAGTGGACTCAATTACTCTTGATTATTTTATGGAGCAGCCTTTTTTTAAAAAAAAAGATAGAGTCAGAAATAAGATAATAGATAATTTAAAAAAAATAATTTCAAATGGTAACAGAATTGGCATTAAATATTATATTTTTCCATTAGTGGACAATAGCAGCATCACTACATCAGCGGAGGAAAATATTTTGATTGATAGAATTAAGGAGATAATTAAACTTTTAAAAAGAAATTCACAAATACTTTTCGAGATAGATTATCCTCCTGATAAAGTAATTAATTTTATCAAGAAATTTAAATGCAAAAAAGTTGGTATTAATTACGACACGGGAAATAGTGCTAGCTTAGATTATGACTTTAAGGATGAAGTAAAATATATAAAATATATTAAGAATATTCATATCAAAGACAGAATATTGAACGGAGGAACTGTCCGACTTGGAACAGGCAACTGGAATTATAAGAAATTTTTTAAACTTATGAAAAAAAATTACAAGGGTAATTTTATTTTACAAACAGCGAGAAGCAAAAGCAATGAACATGTAAAAGAAATTAATATTAATAAGAAATTCTTTGAAGATGAATATAAATAAAACAGTTTTGATAACGGGTGCTTCAAAAAATCTTGGTGATTATCTTAAAAAATATTATTTAGAAAAAAAATTTAATGTAATAGGAATTTCTAAATCTCTCGAATCAAGTCCTACTAGCAATTTTTATATATGTGATTTGAGTAATGCGAGAAAAACAAGAAGCCTTTTCTTGAAATTAAAAAAAAAATTTAAAAATATAGATTTAATTATTTCATGCGCAGGGACAAGTAAAAAAACCTATAAAATTAAAGAAAATATGTATGATTGGAAGCGTGCTTTTAATAATAATTTTTACAGTTTTTCAAATTTATTAGATTCTTACCTTTATGTTTATAAATATATGCCTACAAAAATAATTGTCATTTCTACAATAGCTTCTATCAAGATAACAAAGGCCCCAATAACTTATTCTGTTGCAAAATCTGCTTTAAATTATTATGTGCAATTTAAAGCAAAAGAACTGGCTAAAAATGATGTAAAAATTAATATTATATTGCCAGGAAATATTCTAATGGAAAAAAACAATTGGTCTCAAAAAATTAAAAGAAATAATGTAAAAATTAAGAAATATATTAAAGAGAATGTACCATTGAACAGATTTTGTAGCCCAGAACAAATATCAGGGATATGTGATTATTTATTGAGTAAAGCAGGTGACAATATAACAGGGTCAAAATTTATTATAGATGGAGGAGAAAGTCTATGAGGGAAAAAGTTTGTTTAATTACCGGGGGAGCAGGTTATTTAGGCAGAGCATACTGTGATTTTTTTTTAAAAAAAAATTATAAAGTCTTGTGTGTTGATAATGATAAAAAAAATTTACAAAAAATAAAATCACTCAATTTAAGAAATCTTAATATATATAAATGCGACATAACAAAACATGATAATGTTAAAAATTTATTCAATTTAATTAGTAAAAAATTTTTTGTAGAAGTGTTAATTAATAACGCAGCAATTGATTCTGTGCCTTATAAAAAAGGAAGTCTTGTACAAAAATTTCCTACAAGCAAAATGTGGGACAATGAAATGAATGTAAGTTTAAAAGGATCCTTTTTTTTGATAAAATTTTTTGGAGAAAAAATGATAAATGAAAAAAAAGGTTCTATTATAAATATTGGTTCAGACCTATCAGTGATAGCTCCAAATCAAAAAATTTATAAATCATCTTATAAAAATTATATTAAGCCAGTAACTTATTCAGTTATAAAACATGGAATGTTGGGACTTACAAAATATTTTTCATCTTTATATGCCCATAAAAATGTAAGAGTAAACATGGTATCTCCTGGCTCAATTAAAAATAATCAGAGCAAAAAATTATTAAAAGAATTAGAAAATATAACGCCAATGGCAAGACTAGGTAATTCCAATGATATCTTTGGTATATTGCATTTTTTAGCAAGCGATAATTCATCATATATAACAGGGCAAAATATTTTAGTAGATGGTGGCAGGACCGTTATTTAGTATATTTTTTTAGTTAAATTATTTTATTTTTTAAAATTTTTTTAATCCAGGCTAATAACAATACTTCATTTACTATGCGAATATTCATGCTTGAGATTTTTTATCTATTTTTTTATTTTGGCGGGTAGACAAGATTTACACAATCTTTGCAAGTCTTGTTTTTGTAAAACTGACCATCTTTGTGTATACCTCTCAATTTATTCATTTTTTCTGAATTCCAGGCACTGTAAATAGATTTTTTTTTGATAGATCCTAGGTTAAGGTCTTTGTTAAAGCTTACGCAGCATGGATACATATACTCATTCCTAAATGTTAATCTTTGGTAAGGTTGAACACAGTGAAATTTTGTAACAGGTTTTTCAAAATATTGATCTGATGAATAAAATTTTTTGTATTTTTCTTTATCAGTAGTAGGCGGCATAAATTTCTGAATTGTTACTAAGTCAACTTTATTTTTCCAAAAGTTTATAAATTCATCCATCTCATCTTCGTTTTGTTTGACTTTACAAAAACTAACACCAACAATGGGAAGCTTGTAGCCACCTTTTTCTTTGAGTTCCAAGAAATCTTCGATATTTTTAATTACTCTATCCAAGGGAATGCTGCCCACTCTAACTTTTTTGTAAGTTTCTGATTTTATGGCATCTAAACTAAATCTAATTCTTGTTAATCCAGAATCTAGAATTTCTTTGGCTTTTTTTGCGGGTAGGGCCGAACCATTGTTATTAAGCATAATGTCTATGAAGCCTCTTTTGCTTGCATACTCTATGTACTTATGAAGATCCTTAATAAGAAAAGGCTCATTATTTCCTTGAGGAGATAGAGAAGGGCAACCATATTCAGATCCTTCATCTACTATTTTTTTAAAGTCTTCAAAATCTAAATATTCACCTTCGTAGTATTCCTTAACTTCTTTTTTGCTACCAATTATACAGTGAGGACATTTGTAATTACACTCTTGGTTCATATCTAGCTGAAGAAACATGGGAAAATCTGTTACAATTTCCATTTTATTTACCGCATCCCATTTTTTTCTATAGTCTACAAATTTTTGACCAATTATTTTTCCAAGTTTTATATTAATATCTTCTTCTGAAGATAAATGTCTAATCTTAGCTTCATGAGAAAGATCTTTAGAAAAAATTTTTTTTTCTTTTATCATAATTTTTTTAATACCATATGCACTTCACCGCATATTTTTCTTTTATCTAAAATATTTTGAAAATTATCAATAGCAGATAAAAAATAGCGATCAAAGTGTTTGTTAAATTTTATAAGATCGCGGGGTTTACTTTTGACTTTTATAAATCTCATAAGGTCCATCATATCGCTTCCAAACCACCATTCTCCGATAATTTTAAGTTTATTTTTGTTAATTATATATTTTAAAGATTTCTCAGTATAAAGATGATTGTGCACTCCTCCTAATATTCTAGGAAATAAATCTTGAAATGCATGTTCTAAAAATACAGAAAAAGAAAATAAAGGTACAGATATATAAAGATACTTAGCATTAGAATTCCTAAAATTTTTAAAAATTTTTCCAGGATATTCAATATGTTCAATAACTCCTAAAATAGAAATTGTTTCTTGAGTACTATTTAAAACATGTCCGTAAATATCATTTATTTCAAAATTATAGATTTTATTTTTATTTAATATCTTATTTCCAAATCTGACCATTGATTTGCTAACATCGTAACCTATCGCATTTATAGATTTTATTTCGCAAGCTTTTATAAAATGTCCAGCACCACAACCAAGATCAAGTATTGTTTTTGGTTTTCTAATAACTTCAGTTAAAAATCTTAATTTTGGTAAGTATATATTTTTGACACGAGATTTATAATTTTTAATATAAAATTTTGAAAATTTTTCACCTCTATTATTTTTATATAAAAAATTATTAAATTTATTTGTATCTTCATTTAATCCATTAAAATGATTACATGTATTGCACACCGTGTAATTAGCAAAATGAGATTTGAAAACTGGTGGGCCCAATTTAGCGTTGCAATTTTTGCAGTTGTTCCTCTTGGGTTGTTTTGAATAAAATTTATTCCAATTACTAGCTTGCTTTAGATAGAATTTATTATTTTTAAAAAAATCATTTTTTATTTTCAAAATATCATTTAGTGGTTTAGAAAATTTTATTTTTTTCATGTTTACTTGTTCTTAATGTATTTAAGAGTTTAAAAAAATTTTTATTTATTTATATTTTTAATGAAGTTAAAAGTATTATCTTTTTATACTTTTTATACAAAAACTTACAATTAAAATCTATAAATACTTAAACTTATATTCTCATATTAAAATTTTTAGAAATTGTATTTTAGTTTTTTTTTGTAATTATATTTATACTTGTTTTTTTTTATTTAAGTCTTTTTGTTTAATTGAAATTAGCTAATATGATAAAAAAGAAATTAGCTAATATGATAAAAAATGATAACCCTGAGCTAAGCACATTGATAAAAGAGATTTATTGTGCAATATATTTTTATGCCAAATAATCATCTAATAGCAGAACTATGTCAAAATCATAAAGGCTCAATTTCTTTATTAAAAGAAATGATTTTTGCTGCAAAAGAATCAGGAATTAAGTATCTTAAAATTCAAGACATAAAATCTGAAGAACTTACACACAGAACAAGATTTGACAAAGGCTTAGTCCAAAATAAAAAAATATTAGTTATCAAAAGACCTTTCAAAGACGAGTTGCTTAGATTAAAAAATTTAGATTTGCCAGATAAATTTATAGATATATTTATTGAAGAAACCATAAAAGCAAAAATTTATCCAATTGTAACACCATTCACCTATTCGTCATTGGAAAGAATAGTTAATAAAAAATTTAAATTTATAAAAATTGCAAGTTATGATTGTTCTGCATTTCCTTTTATTCAAGAAGTAAGTTTTTTAAATAAAAAATTAATTGTTTCTACAGGGGCAACAAAATTAAATGAGATAAAAAAAAAAGTTAA
>Ga0114980_10001241_pt1 | contig 18277 bp, 7 predicted proteins | sample S_140806_EF_Meta_FD_87018 | JGI IMG/M metagenome (GOLD analysis project Ga0114980, IMG submission 87018) | Freshwater microbial communities from Lake Simoncouche, Canada to study carbon cycling - S_140806_EF_MetaG | ecosystem: Environmental > Aquatic > Freshwater > Lake | place: Lake...
AGATGGCAAGTCAAATTTAAAGCGTAAATCTTGTTGTTGGGGCCCTTTGTTATTATGGGATGGCGCGGAAACGTCCAACGACGACTGTGACACACTACTACTACTACTACTACTACTATTGGTAAGAAATGACGATGAAGAGGCCACAGGGACAGCCCTCACACCATTATTACCATTATTATTATTAATGTTCATTGTTTATATACCACACGAGCTTGCGTCCAATATACATAATAATAAAAAAACAGAAAAGCGTCACCGCGTGTTTACGGGCAACACCTATCACCACCATCCTAAGAGCCTGAACACCGCCACCAAAAATTGTATTTTAGGTATACCTTCATAAAAGGTGAGACCCCGCCACCACCACCACCGACCCAAAATATTGATGATCTCTTTTACGCCGCCGATCACCCTGCATTCCGCGAAAAGACGAAAGCATGTAGGCAAGAGCAAGTGTGAATTTTTAATGAAATCTGAAAGTGAAGACAGCGCAGCCTTTTCTTCTTCCAGCGATACCCATTCCCACCAACCAACAACATCAGGATACTCTATTTTAATGCAACTCAGTATTTTGTCCCCGTCCAGCGGAATAAGACTAGAATTTTTACGTTTATCGCTTGTAAACTACCCACATCCTCGAAATATGACAGACGTGCAACTAAGACCTCCCGAATTTTCCAGCACTATGCCGCTTTTTTCAGATAAGATAAGAATTACGGTAGACCGCTGGAATTGTGAAACTTGTTGGATAGAAAACGATAACAGAGAAAAGGATGCCACCTGCGTAGATTTAAGGCTTTATCTATCCGACGGAGAAAAGCCCGCACAAATAACAGTGTCCTTTCACCCTCTCCAAATGGAGCCAATGTTTAGCCCCCACGCGAAAACTGCAGTTCGGGTGCAAAATATGTGTGGATCGTGCATAACACCGTATCAGCTAAACTTAGCATGTTTCCAGCATATTTCAAAGACCAAAGTACTGAAGAGATCATTCAGCGCATGTGAATCTCTTTCCACTGTCTCGGGAAATTTTGTCTTATGTTCAAATAGATCAAGGGTAGATTTCAGAGGAGTCCGTTCCATGAAGTCCATGATCCCTGACTGGGAACTCATAAGTGGATTAAATATTGAAGACGTTTCAACCACAATTTACATGATAGTTCTTAAAGGATGCCTAGGGAAGGCGTTGTTTTTTGATAGTAGTTGCTGCTGTTACTTGGCAAATCAAACGGCGAACTGGTGCACAGGAATCTTGCACTTTGGCGATGTTTGCGATGTAATAGAGCTAAGAGATATTAAATGGGACCGAATTCCACGCATGGCCGACGAGGAGAAGCCTCCTGCAGCTGTATCGAAAACAACGCTACTTGCCAAATCAAGCATACACGTTTCCAGAAGGGGTGGTGCTGTTATACGACTTGTATTTTCGCCGGCAATGCCTTGGGATGCAAGCTTAGAAGAGGACATAATAAGAGACTGCAATATGCTGATGAATATTCTTGGTGAAATTTTAAAGGGGAAATCTACCAATACGTCAGCCATTTTTCCTACTACTGTCTGATTTTTTGATTCCTTTACCTCGATAAAGTACAAAAAATAGTCCAAGGACTATACCTAACCCAGCCACCCCAATGACAACTCCTAACCAAATAGGAAACTCCGACGATTGCTGCTTATCGCCATTTCCATTATCGGCGTTAATTTTGTTGACGTTTTGAGAGAACTGAGAATCTGCTATGACATTATTCCACGAAATAGCCGTCGCAGAAGCCATACTCAACCCCTGATGCTCTATGAGGCTTGAATCTGAAGCTTGCAATGTAGCAGTATTTTGTTGAAGTAAACGCCTTCTTCTTGTACCACCACCCCCACTCTTGTTGTTTACACCCCCTGCTGCTGCTGCTTGTGATGTCACGTTTACAAAATATGGAATAGAGCAGCTGAGCCATCCGCTGATTGCGCCACTTATAGGAACGCCCCACTTGCATTTATTTGATATGTTTAAGTATTCTTCTTCATACAGTACCAATGCATCAGAGGAACTATCATTATCATGACGACGGGGAACACTTCTTGGATTAAATGAGGACAAATTTGAAGAAGCCGCCAGAAGGTTGGTTCCTGTAGACACCCAAGTTGCGCTGTACTCTGCAGCATTGGACCTAAATAGCCTTTTGCCTGTATTTTTTTCCGCGTCTGCTATTAGACATTGTATAAGCGTTGTTTCTCCGCCACTTGAGCTAGAGAAGAAGCCACTATCAGCAGCATCAGCTGCCATGTTATACTGCTGTAAAGGGGTCATAGCTGTGGAAGTGGAGCAAGGCAGTCCGTTTGCCGTCAAAAAAGCGCACACTGATGCAGTGACGTGAGTCTCACTTACGTCTCGCGTAATCACTGTAGAAAATCGTTCATAGGGAGCACTTTCTGTGGTGGATAGTAAATTTCTCCTGCTACTACTACTACTACTACTTGTACCAGACCCTGTTCCACAAACTATTTGCCACGCCACGGAACTCCCATAACCTGGGCTGGATGTGTTTGAACACGCGAAGCACGCGCCCTTTTTCACATCACCAAAATAACCTTTTTGACAATAGATGATATCCGTAGCCCTGCAATAGCCAGCATTGTTTCTATCATAAAAAGTAAATCTCTTTGTTGAAATGAGGCCTATAGAAGTCGGAGTAATATAAACGACATCCATAACACCTGGGATTTCAACAAAATCAACCGGAGTCGTATTTGCATATGTACTTTGCAAGATGTTTTTGTATAGCATAGCGCCCGAAGCATTTACCATACCATTGAGCGAACTTTGGGATGTACTCAGAGGTTTGCATTTAGACGAAAATATTTGAGAGAGGTCATTATGGGTATGGGACACCGAGAGGCCATCAGCAAGTAAATATGGCGAAGTCATAATTTCCGTTATAAAAGGATTGTTTAGCGGGGTAAAACAATCTAGCCCCAGAGTCGGAACGTTCTTGCATGCATTTCCAAGGGTAACGGTTGGTGGGATTCTCCCCTGGCTGGTTATGATATTACTTTTTGAATGAAAACACGTGCCTATAGATGTATAAACCATGTTTCTTGATCCGTATTTGACGATGGGATGGCCCAAAGCATTATTCATTATGTTTGTAGATGCTACATACGCTATATTGACACCCCCCGCGACTGGAATATATGCACGAAGAAATTGCATGTCGTTTCTTTCCATGTACAAAACATAACACATGGAATTTGGCATGTGCATTTGCATACACGGCTCCAGTGAAACATACTTAGGATGCATACCCTGCACTGAAAATGAAGGATAAAGTGTGGCCCGCTCCATCACGTTGTATGCCACGCAAGGTATGCTTGCAAGTACCTGGGCGGCTTCAGCCCCATTAACTGAGGAAAAAGAATAGTTTGCCTGCAAAGGTATGTCCATGGAATACACGAGAATACACCAATTTTGATTGCCACTATTTGAATATGATGCAGTAGGAATTCCAGCCACAATCGCTTTCCTAGCCTTCTTGTCATAATACGTCGCCTTTGCTCCTCTGACAACAAATGGCCGTAAAATGGATCCCAAGTCCACGACCAGTGAGGAGACCCCGCCATCAGAACTTAAAAGCAAAAAACGCTGGCGAGTACATTCATGCACTAATATAGAAGAGTCTGCTTCAAGTATCGCCAAAGAGCAAACCGGAGAAAATGCCTGAGATATGCTCGCTGGCAAGATAGAAATACTGCTGGAAACTTGGTCAGTAAATAGATTCATGCGCAGTAAAGTTCCAGAGTCCGCGAATACGACATATTTTCCATCTGGGGACGCGTCAATACTACGAAGGTCGCAAAAAATAGATTGGGAGGGGCTACCAATCACGGTTCTCCCAAATGGGCAGTGGGAATTTCGGCCGGCTAGCGTACATGTGCCAGTCATGGCATCAAACGCAGAGCACCACGCATTGCACCCATCACCCCCCACCTTATTACCATCATCGCATACTTCCCCTGGATCTAAAATGCCGTTGCCGCACAACGGAAGGTCAGATGTATCGGGGGGGTAAGCGTTTGGAGCATTCCAGCAGTTTTGACAGTTGACAGTTTGAAGTAAATTTTGAACAATTAAAAAGAAAAAGAGTGTCACAGCCATCGCTTCAACTCTTTTCACTGGCATCTAGTTTACAAAAAGGACCACGCTTTTTTTCTTTGTTTAACGTTACGACATGCACGTTGTATTTATGATGAAGAGGTACCCCAAGAAACGAGTCCAACAACCATCACAAATGATGTCTCTTTTTGGATTGCATTCTTCCAAAAAACCTTCTTCTATATCTGTTTCCAATACCCACAACGACCAGTCGGCGCTCAGCGAAATAAAAACCATTTGGCATGCCATGAAATGGTTGTTTTTTCACAAGCAATATGCAGGAGTTGGAATTGCATTGGCTGAATACGCAACCAAGACGGCATTTTCGTACCTTCCCAAGCAGCAGGCTGCATATTACCGTCACTGGTTAAAGTTTTTAGGTATGGACGTGGATAGAATTGGCATTGCTGATATCAGCGGATCTGTGCTGAACCTAACGTTTCCAGGCATAGCCGACGTATTTCCCTTAGAAGATATGTTCCCGCGCACACACGCCACGCCATCATCATCATCATCCACCATAGTAGAGCACATTGTTCATAGCCACGACTCAGAAAACACATTGACTGACACGCTCAAGTCCTTGTTAATGAAAGGGCCCGCCATGGGCGGGGGCACGTTGTCCCCATTCGGTAAAATATCGGATGTTGTGTCAAGCTTGATACACAGGGTACAATCGCTCACAAAGATAATGCCTCCTGAAATCCAACAAAAAGGTCATGATGAATTCGCAGATTATTTGTGTGGTGAAAGTGGCTGGTCAAGTGGCAACGCCAAAGCTTCGCCGGACGCCATAGCAAACAAGGCGCTACAATGCTACAGTGACTCACATTGGTTTGATGTTGGGCTCTCCACCTTAAATGAAATGCTGGCAAATTACAAAAAAACAAACCCCAGAGCCTATAACCCCCCAAAGTCTACGGTAATTTTATGGTTAAAACAGGCTTATACATTTTGGACAAAATGGGGGGCACAATGGGCCCCATCGCTAAGAGAAAACGCAGACAAAGTTGTAAATGAATTAGCCAAAGCTGAATGCGATGATGTATCAAGGAAAACGCGGATGGCATCAACAACACAAGGCATGTTTATAGCACATGCGCAGAGTACAAATGCAAACGCAGCAATACCACAAACGCGAGCAGCAAGAATTACCCATCCGACAACTGACAGCAGCAGCAGATATCACCATCCATTTTAGATTCATGAACACAAAACCGTCACACTTTTACATTTATTTCATTGGCGTCATTCTGGCGCATATCGTAAGTGGAAAGTGCAGCGCTGGTCAGTGGCCAAGCAATCAAGACAGTCTCCTTCTCGCGCACGAAACATGTCACGAGTGTCCGCCCGGATTTGAATGCAATGGGTTGGATATTCCAAAGCAATGTCCCCCTGGCACTAGGGCCCTGGGTTCATCTGCGAAATGCTGTCCGCGGAATTTAAAGTGTCCGCCGGGGTTTGCCGTGGATAATGATGAGTGCTCATGCGTGAGTCTTGGTTGCCCCAAAGGAATGTCGCTAATGCAGTCGCAATTTAGGCTTCAGTGCCAGGTTACCAGCGTCAAATGCAAACCTTGCATAGGAAAGAGTATGGTACAAAACGAGAATTGTCAATGTTTTTATGTAAAGGTTTGCGGTCAAGGAAGCACCTTTTGGAAATACGGGGCAAACTATTTTGAATGCTGAGTGATGTAATTAATTGATCAAATATATGTATATATATAATATATTTATTAGGTGATGTTTATCAGCAAAAAATATGACCAAATTAAAACCGCCAACAACGTTCTAAAACTACGCATTAAATATATTTAAGATAAAAAAAGAATTTAACCAAAATAGAACAGAAACTATAATATTATTTTAGGAATTCTACGATAAATACAAGCAGCCAAAGCAAAAAACCACCACCACGAATGTCCACTGGAATCAAAGGAGGTGTCAATAAAAGGACAAGGCCTCTGCCCACACCAGCCCCTGAAATTGAAGCAACAACCTCAGCGGCGGCAGCATCGAAAAAATCAAAATGCAGTCAGCCACCACCACCACCACCACCCGCATCTACCGGGACCGCAGGCGCATGCTCTTCGGTAATAGAAGCCGCTACTCTATCCAGGCAGCCCTCGAAAGAGGACGCGTCAACTGCAGCTATCTCGCACTCAAGCGTCGAAGTCCCATCTTTATCCAGCGGTTCATCCTCCAAAAAGGACGATGTGTTCAAAAAGAACTTTACAAACACAGTGCAAGGTTCTTTTATTGGAAAATCTAATTTTGAGAATAATAAGTTGAACCAACCAAGCAGCGCCGTTTTCGCATTGAGTTTACTTGAGTGGAAATTTGGACAACCTACCAGTGAAATCAGCGCTACTACCACCACGTTGAGGAGGAGATATGATAGTGGGGATGGTGGCAGCGGAGAAACACTGGACGAAGAGTTTAGACGAACATTTGTAAAGCCGAAGCTAGAATGTTTAGTGGAAAACGCCGAAGATGGGCTTAAAGAAGCCTTGAAGTTTATAATTATCGCAGCGGAAAGTGATATTAACAGCAAAGACTGTTGCAGTGAAGGAGGAAAATTCCCAATTATGGAACGACCCAAAATCGACGTCCTGAATACCGAAATCGGATTTTCTCTCTTTGAATATAGTCCTTTACCTGCAAAATACGATACGCGAACGATTTCGAGGTCTTACTTCGCGGCACTAAAGAAACTGACTTGCTTCTTGCTGGGTCACCCCTTGTTTCTATTTCAAGATCAAAACGCGCAGGTGCAGTACTTTGAAGAGCTCATGACCACTGTCCATGAAGCACTAGTCAAAGAAATTGAGGGGTTGAAGGAAAGTAAACGCAGCGAACTGAAAAATCGAAAGGAAGCAATGAGTGCAAATATTCAGTCGCTTGAAGAAGGAATATCGCAAATCGAAAGAGTAAAAGAGCAAAATGCAGGAAGAGTGGGAGAAGCTATCAATGGAATCAAGGCTGTGATGGAAAAAATCAACAATGCAAAGAAAGCTCATGAAAAAATGGAGGAAGCCGTAAATTCCATGACGGCCTGCATGGATTGTGACTCGAGCAGGTCGATGTACGACAATATGAGGCAAATTAGCAAATCTGATTTGGAATCTTTTATTGAAAAACAAAATGCGTCAATTTCAGAAATGGAGATTTCTAAGAAGGAAATTGAAGATAAAATCAAATTGTCGGATGTGGAGATGAAAGCAGATCTGGAAAAAATTTCTGGATTGCGCGCAAATATGAATGATACAGCGGAAATCGCAAGCATAGAAGCTGAGACGGAAGAGAGTATCATCAAGACGAAAGTAAGCAATGCAGTCAATTCATATGTGAAAGTGTTTGAACCAATTCTCAAGTGCATAGGATCATCTCCACCAGCAAAGAAGAAACTTATGGAAATTATGAAGAAGATGATGGAATCAGATGAAGTTGTGCAAGATGGCATATTGGCCATCAAAACATCGGTCGAGATTTTCTTGGAAAATAAGCTTTCGGTTGAGAGAGCCCGGATCGCCAAAGATAAAGAAGGTCCTCCTCCGCCGCCGATTCCACGTCATCGTGACTAGATGATGATGAAGAAGAAGGAATTTGGAATGGACACGATTCCAAACATACAATATTGACGAATTGACAAATTGTCAAATTGTAGATTGAAAAGCAAAAAATAAAATTTGAAAAAAAGAAGACTAAACTGTGTGTTCAGGTGTGATGCGCGCGTTTTCGCGCAGAAGAGGTAATTTACTATAACTATAACGTCAATTTCAATGAGTTTATTGTGTCACACCACCCACCGCGATTACTGCCCTTATTATTAGAAATAATGGCTAGTAATAATAATGATAATAATAATAATAATGAGGAATTGTTAGCTGGAATAGTGCAAGAAGCGTGCGGCATATGCTTTGAGGAAGGTCCGGATACAGGGGCTCCTTGTGGATTTTCAAGCGCGCGCTATCATTCTAGATGTATAGAAAGACTTCAGGAAATTCAAGGGGGTAACTTTAGATGCCCACACTGCAACCAGCACATGCCCATAACATCAGTACCTGTTAATAGGTATTGGCTAGACGAGATTGGAGCATTGGAGCACATGAGTAACCTACTGCATAGTTGGATTTCGATTTCTGGTATGTGGGTTAAGAAGTCGGTTTTTGTAAGAGTTCAGCACGGCATGCAAAGAGGAGAGCGAGAGAGGAGGGTTTTGAGATGTGTTGTTGCGAACATTGTAGAGAAACTTAAATCAATCCTCAAACCCGTAGGAGGAGTTAGAGTCATATCATACTTGACTAGCGACGAATCAAAAAAAATGTTTATTTGCAGAGACAGCGATAACACGTCAGAATTTTATATTTTATTAAGAAGGGTTGCTTTTATTGAGTCAAGGGGGAGAATTAGCTGTGATGGATATTCAATTTCAGGATGTAGAAGGCGAAGGCGAGAGGCATCAGCCACAACCATTGCAAGGTAACAACAACACATACCAAGTGACATTGGACCTTGATGACGGTCTATTGGACCGGATATACACTGTGCCTCCTAACTTTGATGTATTGAGGTCTCATCAACAGCCTCATAAATGAAAGCCGCCCTGTTGTAATAATGTACATGATTAGTGCGGCAATCTAAATTTTATCAGGTAGTAGCAGTAGCAGTAGTAGTAGTAGCTGACAAAGATAATGAAGAAGGAGGTTCTGCTACTGAGGACGATGAGACCAAATTTTCATACTTCTTGTGATGCGATAAAAGAGACGTCCTATCTGACACCACGACATTGTCCATAGATGATTCTTCATGTTGGATGTTAGTCTCAGGGACAGAGCTTTCATTATCATTATGATAACCATGAACTACCATTTGAATATCCTCATCACCGTCCTTATGCTGTTTATGTGCTACGGACATCATCATGTGTGAAGTTGACGATGGTGATGATGTCGGCGACGACGAGCATGCAGCGCGCTGGCCTTTTTCATCCTCATGTCTCTGAAATTTCACTGGATCATGGACCTTAAATTGCAAATACAGGGATGTAGTAACCAAATTAGCCACCATATCGCTGCACATGCGTACGATAAGAAGGTCTATTTGAGCAAAAGCTATGAATATGGCAAATAACTGCGATATAGAGCAGTATACAGCCCATATTGTGGTAATAGAATAATACGTAAATGGTGTATGGGGAATGTATTTCAACTTTGTATCTTGAACCACGTTTAAGACGTGCGGAGATAAACTATCGGCTATAAAATCAGTAATAAACGTGTGCATGACAATCATGACTATGAGCATATTATACTTGTAGTAAGTATCAATGGAAACTTTCATAAAAGACAATTCCTTACGAGGACCGAATGCCACGAAGTTGTCGTTGCTAAAAACCCCGATTTCCACCATAATGAAAATAACCACACAGAGCCACGTGCACATCAAAATAGACATGAGCTTCAAGTCCATAAAAAACCTTCGAACATTGCCGGTAACCCTCCTCGCGGCATTTGAGCATGAAAACAAACAGCAAGCCATTATTATCAATGAGATATCTAAAAATAGGTCTTATTGGCAACGTGAACGCCCAAGAGCCCCATCAGTATATACACGTGGCCTAGAAGGCCTGGATTAATATATAAAATACGGAAACAAATTAAAAAAATTGTGTTGTGTCTATAAGTCAACCACCTCCTCCACGACATCACAAAACAACACATATGTATGCACAAGTGCCTCCTGTGGTTGAATCCCCTCTTCTGGCGAATCTCAGTATCCTTGCGAAAAAACAATTAAGGAATGTGGTTGTTTTGTCTAGATATTTTTTATCAGTAAGAATGACCACCACCACCACAGCCTTGGCATTTCTTCTCTCGTTTATGTTTGTTGTAGGAGTGGGCGCCGAATGCAATCCATCCGCAACTGGATACTTTAACGAAAAAGGAACATATTGTTCAGGGAGAGCTGATGGGTTTGACCAAGGTTCTTGGAACAAAGATGGATGCCAAGCACAATCTAACGGAAGACAGTGTCCATGCTCTTGTTATAATTATGACGGATTAATGAAAAAATGCAAATCAGAACATGATTCGTCCAAGGGCTTTTGCTATACCCAAGAATTAACCTGCCAAAAATGCCCACACGGCCAAGGTCTTGATAGTTGTGGTTGCGATACTTCTACATGGGACTGCAGTCCAGGCACATGCAAAACCTGCGCAGACGGCACTTATTCGGGAAGTGGGCTTTCATGTCTTTCTTGCTTAACTGATACAGAAGGATTTTACATATCTACTCCTTGTTATAAGGGATCTCCTGGCTATCCTGGACACGATGCTTTTTTCACCTCCTGCCCTGCAGGATACACATGTCCAGCCGGACAAAAGGTTGCGTGCGACCCTGGTTACTACTGTGAAGGTGGAACAGCACAGCGCGTGAAATGCGACGAATCCAGAGCTCAAATGTGCCATGCGAGTGGAATGTCAGCGCCAGTAAGTGGCTGCCTGGCAGGATTCAAATTTGAATCCTCAGCAAATAGCATGCAATGTACACAGTGCAATGCAGGAGAATACTTGCCAATTGGGGTTGGCGGGGGTTCAAGTCACATGTCCTCTACTTGCATGCCATGTCCAGAAGGGACATATCAAGATGCAACGGGGGCTGGTTCCTGCGCACCATGCTCTCCAGGAACATACACTTCTGAAAAAGGTGCAACATACTGTACACCATGCCTGGAGGGATCTTACCAAGCCAGGTATGGCCAACCACAATGCGACCTGTGCATCAAAGGAAGATACAGCGCTTCGTCATCAGCCGCCGAATGCATTCCTTGTCCTGCTGGTAAATATGCAGCGAGTGTCGGATCATCATCGTGCTCATTATGCACGGGAAATACGTATTCCAGCAAAGAAGGGTCCACCAACTGCTCAATATGCCCTCAAGATATGACAATATACGAGCAGGGGGCTACCATCACTGTCGTGGGACAGGGTGAAGTATTAACCTTTAATAATACCGAATCCCACCACCACGATTCCATAGGGAAGTGTGAGTTTTGCCCCACAGGCTACTTTACATGCAATTGCCTTCCGGGGAATTTCAACTGCTTGATAAATGATTGCCAGTCAAATAGTCTATGTGTTCGCTGCCCACCGTCAGATTTTTACTGTCCATCAGAGGGCAAGAAAATGCCTTGGCGAGTCTGGGAAAATGGGCAAACATACGTGTTTAGGGAAGGAAATAGAACCCATGATAGAATACTGAGAGACTGTTTGAAGTGTTCTGAAGATACTGAGTACGCGTCCCCAACCTGCGACAAATCCAACACCATCTGCAAAACATGCGACACGCGCAAGGCTCTGATAACGTACGCAGACCCACCATGCAGCCCCACATCAAACGCCGAATTTTCAATGTGCAACGTAAGTCGCGGTGACCTCAGACCAGGGATTGGAATCTGCAATCCGTGCCCTCCTGGGTCCGCAAAGGCCAGTGATGGAGGGGGGTGCGAGCGGTGTCCTCGAAATACGTTTAGCAAGACGGGAAGCTCATGCATACCGTGCCCTACAGGCACCATTTCGGGGGGAGGAGCATCCAAGTGCACTGCTATGTGTGGTACCGGAAACTACTCGCATAATGGCTTACCAGAAAAATGCGCCCCACTTCAGGGTTCGTCTCAGCTACGAGTAGTTGCGCAATGGAAACGAGTAGCCAGTTTGGAGATGGGGGCTCATCTGGCAAACGGTGAGACAATAGTCGTGACCAATGCAGGTGTCGAAGGTGGGGGGGGTTCCTTATGGCGAATGGGTATGGACCAAGCTGGAAATGTTTATGGAGATGATAGTGGCGTGTTAGGTCGAATCACCGCCTTAATTTCAGTGAATCAAGCCAACTCATTTTCATCTTCCCAGACGCTTCTAATGGCTGACATTGATCCTCAAGCAGCAAGGGGGAGAATACGAAAACTCACATACGATTTTACCTTGGGACAAATAAGCCAAAGTAAGATATTGACTCTGGTACCCACACCTGCAAGTATTGGCGAGATTAGATGGCCTTCAGCGATTCAGTTATCACCATCTCCAAATAATAACGAAAACACGTTCTTTGTGGCAGATTCAGTGCAACATTGCATCTTTAAGGTACAACCTATTACCTTGACAGGGGCATTTTTTTCTCAAACATTATGGCGGGGAAGTGTGGGCTATTCCTCAATAGCCAGAAACCAGCTACAGCAGCAGCTGGAAAGTAAACCCAACTGGCTTTTAAGCAGACCCTCTTTCATGACACCATATCCAAAGACGGTGGGGGGAGGTTTCAATGATTTTATGATAGTGATGGATGATATTGGAATTTGGACTTTCAATGTAAATGACCCACCATTGCTGCAGGTCGCATCCAACCTATTTCACATATGTGGGCGAGCATCATCATCATCGTCATTATTATCTATGTCATGCGATGAAATCAATTTTCAGGCACTGGGATCATCTGGATTGACTGCAATGATAGATCCTAACTCTGATATGGTTTTGATATTTGTTGCATATCAAACTACCACGAGGTCTGGAATATTGTTATTTCCCAGCCCATCATCAGATGGCCAAACAGACCCAGCCACCATAATGGTTCAGGAACTAATATCCAGCTTTGAATATAATTCAGCTAGGCAATTTCCAACGAGTCTCTTTTTTGGAGACAGCAGTAAAGGGGTGTTTGTTACGTTGGGTGGGGCGATAGGACAGGTGGCCGAAGTAGGAATGCACGCATGCCTATGCGATGCTGGTTTATACTGTGATTCCATCACCCTATCATGTATACAGTCACCTGTGGGGACATATTCCCCATCGTGGTCGTCACGTCCCATTCCTTGTAAAATCGGAACAATTAGCGAGGGACCTGGGGGAAAGGACGAGCTTTCCTGGTGCAAAAGATGTGCACGGGGTGACTTTACAACGAATAAGGCAGAAGCGCTGAATTGCGAGCCACTGTGCCCTTCTGTGGATCAACGTTTTAGCGCAGTGTTGGGTGAATGTGTACAGGGTTGCAATGTTTCCAATGGAGAGTATCTGGACTTGGACGAAATGACATGCAGAGGGTGTCCCATAGGATCAGGGGCAGTGCCAGGGAGTATAGGCAAGGGAATCAAAGAGGGATGCCCAGCATGCCAACCTCCCATGAGAGGCTCATTGGAAAGGCCAGGGGTATGTGAACCGTGTACTTCTCCTTTGGTAACTATTTTTCCGGGGGCCACCATCTGCATGCCTCCAACGCACGAGCCTTTCTTTGCAGACGGACTTTTACTACCTCCCACATCACCGTCAGAAATCAATGCCAGCGAATTGAAAGCAAGTCAGTTTACAGTTTTGGTGTTTGATAACAATAATAGTAGTCAAAAAAATATTACAGGTGAGGTAATTACCTCAATGGGCGTAAACTCGGGAGGATTGATTTTTATATCTACTGGTAATGCTGTGTGGAAGCTTAATAGAGTCAAAGAGTTGCCACTTTCAGGGCAGGTGCTTGTTGCGCGCCCACCACCACTACAATCACAGTTATTTTTGAGTTTGATTGAAGTATCAGACGACGGACTTACGCTGTTTTCAACAGAAAAGGGAGCCACATGCATATGGAAATCAACTTTTAACGAAGAGACACATCTTTTCTCTACTGATAATGTTCATGACACTGCAACTCAAGTGAAACCATGGGCTGGAATATGTGGAGTGGCTGGTGATATGAATGGCTTCAACGATGATGCACGTCTTGGGCCGATAAACGGGCTCGCCATAATGGAAGTAGAGGGACACACATCAATGCTATTTGTTTCAACCTCCTCTCTTTCCCATGGATGTAGTTCAATTCGCAGCATATCACTGTACGACGGGAGCATAACCACGTTTTTGAGCTATGATCAACTGCAATCCCCTTTGATTGTGTTAAACTACTGTCCTGATTTGTATTTTAAGATATCAATTCCCAGGGGGACAGATAAGATATTTTACTCGTATGGGCCAGATATCAGATTAACAGAGATTTACAAAGACAATACAACAGCAACAACTCTGAACTATGGAATTGATTCATTTTTAGATTTTTCGCTGAGTAGAGATCACACTGTAGCCTCAATGTGCTCCAAGGCCGATGGAACCCTAGTCATATTGGAAGGCTATGGGGGGGATTTAATCATTGTAGCCCCTAGAGTATGGTCACAGGAAACTCCTTTGGTGGCCAAAACTGTGAGCAACCTCCTCCTCCTAGGCAACAATCATGAAATTTTGGAATGCGTTGGACAGCATATATGGCACGCTGATTCTCAAATTGTTTATGAGTCAAGTTATAGTAGTAGCGGTGGTGGAGATGGATCACTACTAGCAGGATGTATTGGGGGGTTTGTTTTGGACTCCAACCAAGCATGCATGCAAGTGGGAATAGGGCAATTTTCCATTCCAAACAGCCAACTTCCATTGAATTGCAAAGGAGGTACCTATGGAACAGAAGGTGGGTCACTTCATGTTTCATGTAAACAATGCCCACCAGGCTCCATATCACAGGAAGGAGCATTGGGCTGCGATCCGTGTCCCCCATCTCAACCATATTCGTCAAAGGACTACACAAGTTGCCTATCAGCATGCCCAGCAAGTACATATTTAGTTTTACGTGATAAGTTTAAATCTTGCACAGCGTGTCCCGCTGGTTTTTTTGGACCTGTAGGGGCAACCTCCATAAGCGAATGCAAACCATGCGCGGCAGGAACATATGTGGACGAAAGTACACAAGGCTTATGTGTTCAGTGCCCTGATGGATGGTCCTCTGCTACCGGCAGTCATACATGCGTAAAGGTGTGCAGGCCTGGACAGTGCGCGGCCGACGGAGTTTCATGCAAAACCTTAACTTCAAACTGGGAGATTGTCACTTCTGTGTTTGTTCCAAGGGGAGTATTTATGAGAGCAATTGCAGTTAGCAGGGGTGGGGGTGTATTTTACACAGACAATGACTTTATCAAGTACTTTCTTGACGATTGCCCAGCACATCTTACCCTGGCTGAAGCTGAGGTTTGTTCCAAGTCAGGCGTGGATATATTACCTCCTCTATGTTCTGGATGCAGCAGGGGGATATCCGCTATGATGTTTTCGCAACATTTTGCAAGTGGCACCACTACAAGTCAACGCTATCTATACATAACATCTATAACAACCCACAGCATTTACAGACTTCCTATATTGTACAAGCAAGGGATAGTGGACGTAGAAGGAACACAGGCGAAACTTGCCGATGACTTTTATGAATCTTCGTCGTCGTCCTCTGCATCATTGTACAGCAACATTTTTTCAGATCACTGGTTGTTGATTGGGAGTGCAAATGGTATTGCTGGTTTTTTTGACGGCCCATTTCTTTCGGCGAGATTTAACACACCATCTGAACTTGACATTTCGGCGGATGATAGATTCTTAATTATCAGCGATTTTTTTAATCACAGGATACGAATAGCTGACTTTCAAACTAGCAGAGTGTCCACTGTGTTTGGAACGGGGAATCCTTGCTGGAATGTAGGAACCACCTCTGCCTGCAGTCAAGGCGCATTTACCATGGATCAGTGCAAAACATCATCAGCGTCCAGTTGCGCATCTGCTAATATGCCTATTGGAGTTGGACTTTCACCTGATGGATCCGTTTTGTATGTTGCCATGAATCAAGAAAATGCAGTAGGCAGCTTGAGTAATCCACTACTACTAGAGTCAAACCACGATTTCAGCATTTTGTGCAGGCTAATATCCAGCCAAAAAAAAAACGCCATAGAAACATGCCAGACATGGACGGCAGGCAGCAAAAGCTGTATGCTCTACAGGCCATATGATGTTATTGTTTCAGGTAACTCAGTGTACGTAAGTGTGACAGAAGGAATCACTAAAATAGACTTAGATAGCGGTTCCTGTCAGCAAATAGGGGGGAGTTATTGGGACTTTGATCCTAAAACAAGCAGAGGTTTAAAAGATGGCGAGATAAATCCTTCATTTAATACTTCTGATGCAAGAATGAGCCAACCTTTTCGCCTGGCCCTGGCTCAAGATAGAGGAATTCTTTACATAGCAGATATGAAAAATGGAGCAATCAGAAGGGTCTTTATAGACGGTCGGTGTAAATGCCCCGGTGGAAGCATATATGTTGCAGGTTCTCAGTCATGCTACAACCCAACGCAGAAATGGTCGTCCAAGGTCTTGATGCAGTGCCCCGAAGGGCAGTATGCGCTTGAAGGGGAAACATCATGTAAAAGCTGCATAGAGGCTGAAATTTATGGAATTTCAACGGCCATAGGATGCACCATTTGGAAACAAGGTCAAGCTGCTATCGCAAAATTAAGAGAAAGGGGGTTTACTTACGCTACTATCGTAGGAAATCCTCAGAATCCGCCCAATACAGTCGCCGCAGATTGGTACGGTAGCGACAACTACGCGCCAGCATTTCCTCAGTGGGATGACATTTTCAAGGCTACATCTCCGGTGAAGTATAATATGGGAGAAGCATCAGGACATGCGCCTTGGGGTGGAGATTTTGCGTCATATACGTATAACACAGAACTAAATACTTGGATGGTCGAGGCTAGTCAGGTGCTTCAGCCCACTCTGATTATACCGGGGTTTTGGTATCCATGCAGCCCTTCAAAAGTGAAAAGTGAGAATGGAACCTGCCTTTGCACACACCGCGTCGGAGCATTTGATTCTGAGCAAAGTACAAGCAGCGCCAGCAACAACCCGTGGCATTCCATACGAATGGCTGCGTTTGAGGCGGGTGCCAAGGTATTAGCAGAAAACAGCATACTCACTGAATATGCCGGCGGGACTACAACAACAACAACTACTACTACTGTCACAACAAATAACAACAAAATACAAAAATGGAGTAGATTTATGATATTGGGAAGCGACCGCAATTCCCCATCTGTATGCTCTCGAACTGGGGGAAAAGGCCCATGTTTTCCCATTTTCAAGCATATATTTTCAGAGATTGACTCGGGTGCTGCTGGCAGCGCTTTAGATTTTGAATTCCTAGACGCTAGCTTATTCAAAAATGGCTGGCTTGCAGATGGAATCTCAACACTGACATGCAGTACAGGGTGGCCGGCTCACTATATGTGCCCAGACGGCTATACGTGGGTGGCCCCTAACATGTTCAGCACTTCATCAGTGAACAAAATAGCCAATGCAATGGAATCCCCCATCGCATGCTTATCTTGCATGCCAGGATCTTTTTCGTTCTTGCGCCAATCTCAAAAAGTCAAAACAGGTGGGCCATATACTTGCTCAAAGTGCCTAAGGGGTATGTATAGCAGCTCTGTGGGGTCAACGTCGTGCACATTATGCCCTTCTGGTACATACGCCAGCCAACGCGGAGCTACCGCGTGCGTTGATTGCCCACCATTTTACTGGACAGATGAAGGAGCTCAAACAAGCCAGTCATGCAGCCCGTGTCCCCCGGGAAGTGGCAGTTGCGCGACTTGTGCGGCAGGACACTACCAAAATATGGCAGCGCAGGGAGTTTGCATAAAGTGTCCTCGTGGGTATGCTTCAGAATCAAGCAACCTCACCACATGCACCCCCTGCGCACCTAATTTTTACCAGTCACTTTCCGGAATGGCGTTTTGTGAGGCTTGTGTGGATGGGTCTTATGCTATACAGGAAGGCTCCACCACGTGCATATCGTGCGAAAACACACCATCTTGCAATCTTGCAGTCAACGGCACATGTGGTGTAGGCTGTGGCTTAAACTATTACCATGATGCTTCAGTGACTGGGAGGAGCAGCAAATGTACAAGGTGCCCTGCAGGGAGCATCAACGCATTGAATCCGTGTGCAAAGGATAAAATCTCTTGCTCCACCGCGGAGATAAATGACAAATACGCAGTATTGGTAGGACCTATTGCAGGTGATATAATTGAAAGGTGCCCCCTAGGGTCACATCCAAATCCAGACAGATCTGGCTGCACAATTTGCGAGCCAGGAACATATGCTTCACCATTGCAAAATGCGGGAACGTGCCCGTTGTGCCAGGCTGGATACCATTCTTCGCGACAAAATCAAACGTCATGTGACGCATGCCCACCAGGAACATTTGCTTCAAATAAAGGTCAAGC
>Ga0114980_10001245_pt1 | contig 18266 bp, 16 predicted proteins | sample S_140806_EF_Meta_FD_87018 | JGI IMG/M metagenome (GOLD analysis project Ga0114980, IMG submission 87018) | Freshwater microbial communities from Lake Simoncouche, Canada to study carbon cycling - S_140806_EF_MetaG | ecosystem: Environmental > Aquatic > Freshwater > Lake | place: Lake...
ATCTTGAATCGGGTGTAAAAAATGGCTGCCATATTTCTCAGTTTTAAACGTACCAAATCCGGCAATTTTCGAAATATCGTCGCGTGTGATGGGCAGAAAAGTGCAGAGATCTAATAAAGTACTATCGCTGAAAATTAGGTAAGGGGGCACATTTTCTTGTCTCGCCAATCGGTTACGAATCTGCTTCAATTCTGCCAGCAAAGCTTTTTCGTAGGCAAGAGACTGATAAATTACCGGCTCATATACTTTCGTTTCTTGCAGGGGTGCGGGTAGATATACCGCTTCACCCTGAAATAAAACAGCTTTACTCTTTTCATTTAACTGTAAAATGGGATAAGGATTACCAGCTGATTGCAGGTAGCCCCATTGAACCAGCTGCTGTATAATATATTGCCACTCTGGCTTAGCAATTTCCTTTCCAATACCATAAACCGACAATTGCCGATGGGTAGGTTTAATTTTTTCTTGCTGGCTGCCTCTCAAAATATCAATCACATAATTGGAACCAAAGCTTTCTTGTAGCCGGTATACGGTACTTAATACCTTTTGCGCAGGAACAGTATATTCTTTCATCTCCCGTTGATGCAAACAATTATCACAATTGCCACAGTATCCGGGGGCGCTTTCTCCAAAATATTGCAATAAAAATTTTCTTCTGCAGTCGGTTGTTTCACAAAACTGAACCATCTGGTTAAGTTTCTTTAATAAGATGGCTGTTTGCTCGGGGTTATTTTCAATTTGTGCAAAGTTTTTCAGTTTCATCACATCCCCGCCGCCATAAAATAACAGGGCTTCTGCAGGTAAGCCATCTCTTCCGGCTCTGCCAGTTTCCTGATAATATCCTTCTATGTTTTTAGGCAAGTCGGCATGCACTACAAAGCGCACATTGCTTTTATGAATTCCCATTCCAAAAGCGATAGTAGCCACCATTACCTTGATTTCATCTCGTAGAAATTTATCCTGTCGTTCATCCCGAATATTTTTATCTAACCCCGCATGATAGGCGGCAGCCGGTATTCCAATGTCGCATAATTCAGCTGCAAGTTGTTCGGTGCTGTTTCTGCTGAGGCAATAAATAATACCACTCTCTTCTTCTTGTTGTTTTAAAAAATCTACCAACTGGGTTTTAATAGCTGATTTTGGTTTAACCGTGTAGCGAATATTTGGCCGGTTGAAGCTATTTTCAAATAAGGTATAGTCGGTTAAACCCAGTTGCAGAATAATATCTTTTCGTGTAATAGCATCTGCCGTAGCGGTAAGGGCAATTACTGGAGTAGTGGGAAATAATTTTTTCAGTTGTTGCAGGGTGCGGTATTCTGGTCTGAAATCATGCCCCCAAGCACTAATACAATGCGCCTCATCAATAGCAAAAAGGGAAATTGGAATTTGTGATAATACCTTCATCAGATAGCCGTCTTCGCCTACCAGTCGCTCCGGACTAACATATAGTAATTTTATTTTTTGTTGCTGGAGTTCTTGAAAAATCTGCGCCTGCTCATTTGCCGATTGGGTGCTGTTTACAAAAGCCGCGGCTACTCCGCTTAATTGTAAAGAGTTTACTTGGTCTTTCATCAAGGCAATGAGCGGACTAACCACTATCGCAACACCGGGTAAACATAATGCGGGAACCTGGTAGCATAAACTTTTGCCTCCACCCGTAGGCATTAATACAACCGCATCCTTACCTTGGAGCAATTGCTCAATAATGGCTTGTTGATTATGTCGGAAAGCAGGGTATCCAAAAACCGAGGAAAGTACCTGTTCAGGTTGGGCGATTAAATTCATGTTGCGGATAGCGGGTTATTCAATATATTCTTCATATTCCTCTTGAAATTTTTTCTTTGTGTGATGTTGTTTTTGGTTTTTAATATAGTGAAAAACCTTATTAACAATTGACTCAGAAACTGAAAAGGCTGCATATCCTGTTTGCCAGGAGAATTTTTCTGAAATGAGATCGGTTTGATTTATAAAATGGGAACTACTTCCTTTAATCTGTTGGATAACTTCAGCTATTGATTTTTGTCGGCTAAGCAAAAACAAACAGTGAATATGATCTGGCATACCATTGACGATTCTTACCGGGCATCCTAACGCTCGCAATTCCTCAGAAATAAATTGATAAATAGTATTTTCAACGCTTTTATGAATTAGGGGTTGCCTTTCTTTGGTGGCCCAAACGGCATGAATCCATATTTTAATGAATGAATGTGGCATAATTTTCAAAAATCAATTTTCATTTTCCCTCATCGCCCATCGCCTATGGTTTAAACCATGGGCGATGGGCGATGGGGGAAAAGAATTTTTATTAATATCCCTCATGCAAGATAATGGCTAAAATAGGAATCCTGCTAAAAGCAGATATGAATTAATTACGCGAATAAATACCCTATAAATATTCAATTACACTTTGGGAAGCTGATAACCATTGTAATAGGCTTTACTAAGGTATTCACGGTTGATTGCTTCTTCTTTGAAAGCTTGTTTGGCAGCATCCCAATGAAGTTTTTGTCCACTTCGATAGGCAATATTGCCCATTTGACTCAAGCAGGCAATATCAGAACCGGCCTGTATGGGGCATCGTAAATCCGACAAATTTCCTGAGCGGATTACCTGGGCAAAATTCACCCAATGTTTGTCTAATCCCACATCCGAAGCGGCAACAAATTCCTTCGCTACTTTTTGGGCATTTTTCTTTTCTTCAATTACTTCCCATCCTTTCCGGTTAAGCACTAGGGTTCCATTGGTGCCTATAAACGCTATACCATGGTCTTTTCCGTAGTTGCCATTTCCTATACCAATGGCATGGTCCCAAACAATATTAAAATTTTCGAACTCGTACAGTACCATCAAAGTATCAGGTGTTTCATCTGCAGAATCGGGTTTGGCAAATTTTCCTCCCACTGAAACAATTGATTTCGGATTGGCCACTTTCATCCCCATGAGGGCATAATCTAGTAAATGCACGCCCCAGTCGGTCATCAGTCCACCCGCATAATCCCAGAACCAACGGAAGGTAAAATGAAAACGGTTTGGATTGAAGGCTCTTTTCGGGGCCGGTCCCAGCCAACGGGTATAATCAACTCCGGGGGGTACAGAACCATCTGGTTTTTTATCTAGGGGCTGTTTCCAATCGAGATAACACCAAACCTTTACGGTACGGATATTTCCGAGTTGTCCGCTATGTACAAAATTTATGGCATCGGTAAAATGTTGTTGACTGCGTTGCCATTGACCAGCCTGCACAACCTTGTTATATCGCATTTGCGCTTTCACCATGGAGCGGCATTCGGCAATGGAATTCCCTACGGGTTTTTCTACATATACATGTTTGCCGGCTTCACAGGCATGTATCATTTGCAAGGCATGCCAATGGTCAGGTGTGCCAATAATTACGGCATCCACATCTTTTCGATCGAGTAATTCGCGGTAGTCGCCATGGTTTTTTATGATTTTTCCGTCCTGATTATTTTTTTTCAGTTCGCCCATTCTTTTGTCTAACACTGAAGTGTCAACATCACAAAGACCCACCAGATTTATACCAGGTACTTTTAAGGCAGCGGTTACATTCGACCATCCCATTCCGTTGATGCCGATGGCGGCTATATTAATTTGGTCACTGGGGGCAATGGATTTTTTCCAGTTGGCAAAAGTAGAAGAGGAAATGGCTGGGGAAAGTAAAGTGGCTCCGGAAGCCAAGGCGGTTTGGCGAATGAAATTTCTTCTGCTAGGCATGAAAATAATTTAAGTACATGAAATTAAGGCATTTATCAAAATGATGCTGAGAAAATACCTACTAAATGCGAGGGTGCATTTACGAATTTTTCAGGTTACTTTCTCTGAAAGTGATGGTATTACCGGGTTTTCCTGTGATGGTGCCTCGGCATTTACTGCTGCCGCATTTACAGGCAAAGGGCTGCATGTGTTCATCTAAAAAACTGGCATAGTCGAGCGTGAGTTCTTCGCCGGCAGCAATTGCTCTTAGGGCTATCACATTCAGTCCATCGTATCTTGTATTGGGTTCACAATGATGGTTCTGGGGAGCCCATTCGGAGGGGTTATCATCCCACAATATAAATACTTCGCTACTTAAGGGATAGGCATATCGGTTAAATGTGATTTGGTCTTCCGGCGGCCAGTGTTGCATTACTTGCCGGCGGGTGATGATGCGTTGCGATTTACCTTCACCTTCAAATATTATTTCACCGGTATGGATGGATAAGGTTGCATAGATGCCATATCCTGCCAGGGCATTCCCACGCATGATGTATTTTTTCTGCTTCCTTCTGTGGCGATTAATACCTTCCTGAATAATCAATTGTAAAAATCCAGCCTGACCAATTGAATCGTTTTGCAAAATATAATCTGCTGAACCTTCATACCCATTGGAATAAAAAACAGAGCAAGTGAAATTTACTTCTAAAAAATAAATATTGCCTTCATTGTCAACCCGAAAATCCATCCGCGCATAACCTACCCCTTGGAAGGAAGTAAAAATTTTCTCGGCCGCTTGTTTTAGTGCGCTGCTAAGGATGGGATCGTCGCAAATGATATTGGCATCCGGATGAAGCGCGGAAGTTTTAAGTGAATAGGTTTTAAAAGCATATCCTTCGGGAAAGCGATATGCTACCGGCTGAAAGCTATGTGCCTTTTTGCCATCAGGATCGGCTGCTACGAGTACGGTTAATTCTCGTCCAGGAATATAGGTTTCTACCAAAATTTCACGATAGCCTTCTGCTCTTAATTCAGCAATACGCTGTTCCAGTTCAGTAAGATTCTCTACCTTAGATTGATGATTGATGCCCAAACTATCTCCTGCTTTGGCGGGTTTAATAAATAAGGGATAACTCAATTGGGATACTTGTTGGGCAGGGTTATCGTTAGGTAGCAATAAAAAATAATCCGGTGTAGCCACTCCTTCACAAAAAGCCACATATTTCATCAGGGTTTTGGGAGGATCATACAGAAGGGCACTCGGGCCGGTATAGGGAAGATTGAGTAAGTCTAAACAATGGATCACATCAATAGAAGGTACGGACCATTCCAGATAACCTTCGCAGAGATTGATAAAAATATCATAGCCTTCGTATTGCAGCGATTTTAATTGTTGATAGGTGGTGAGTTTATTTAGAAAAATATGGGTAACCTCATCATTTGGCAGCCAACGGGAAAGGTCTCGCGGAGGATCGTAGTCTTTATAATCTACCGAGCTGGTGCTATAATCAGGTTGTAAAACACAAATTTTCATAAGCGAACTTCGGATGATTTTTGAATAGTATAAGTGTAATCTGGATAGTTACTTCTTTGCAGAGCATCCTGTAATACTTCCCAAATGAGTTGTGCAAAGGAGGTTTGGTTTACTCGAAGGATGGCTCCAATAGAAGTATAGTTTTCATCTTCACTCAATCCGCATTGTGCATTTACTTCCAGCACATATAATTGTTCGGTAGCAGCATCCATGCGAATATCTGTCCGGGTATATCCCATGCCTCCAACTGCTTCATAGGCTTGCAGACTAATATCCTGAATGGCTTTTACCCGTTCGGATGGTGGCATGGCATACTGATAAAAATCTTCCGATTGTGGCATGGGGGTTTCTTCTTCATAAATTTCCCAAAGCCGGTCGAAGGATAAAAACTTTTCCTGCTCACTAAGGGAGGTATGAAAAACCCGTTCAACCGGGGTATATATTTTAGCAGTAGAATGGGAAGCAGTAGAGCCCGAGATCAAGGTGGTATATTCGGGACCTGCGATGAAGGCTTCCGCAATAATTCCATCGGATGCCAGGTTCCAGCCCCGATAGCCGGCGAACATTTTTTTAATTTGTTCAGAAGCTTCCTCCAAGGTGGATACCACATTTTTTACCCCAACGCCCATACTACCCCCTGATATAGCCGGCTTAAGAATAATTGGAGAACCCAGTTGGGTAAATAGGTCGCTGATATCTTGTTCGGGATCTTTAATAATTTTCCAGGCAGGTGTACTAACTCCAGCAGCATCAAATGCCAGTTTCATAGGAATTTTAGAAGTGGTAATGTGGTAAAAATGCGTATCCGCTCCGCTATAGATGCATCGATTTGCTGCTAACCAGTTTACTACAGAAATGCCAGGAGTTCCATTAATTTCATCTCCGTCGCACAGGTTAAGGAATATAGGTTGGTGTTGAGATAGTTTCTCATTTTCCACTATCTCCTTTAAGATGGTGGCGTAGTTGTTAAGTGTTATCGGTTGCCATTGCCATACTAGTTGCAGTTGATTAAAAACTTGGGTGTATTCGGCAATGCTTTGAGAAAAGTCGTAATAGTAGTCGATGTGCTCATCTATACTTTCTAGGTGCGGGGCTAATACCCATATTTTCCATTGCAATTTTGCAGGCGGGGCGGGAAGTGAAAGCGGAGGATGGCTCATAATTTTTTCCTAACATGCAATTTGAGTTGTTCCAATATGAAGTTGGAAAGTCGGTATTTTTTCAATTGCATAGGTGAAAAGTGTGCAGCACTTTTTATTAACTTAAGGCAATTTTTGGCACCACAGTGGCAGTTGAAGGGTTGTTGCAAATCCCATTCGGTGGAGGGATAAAAATATGTTAGCTCATCCCCAGGTTGAATAGCGGTAAGGGAAATTAATTGCATACCCTTAGTATCGAAAAATACATTCGGGGCGCAACTATGATTGATATATTGTAAATAAAAGGGACTGAGCGTTATATGCGTATGAAGGGTTGTTTGAACAGTTAGGTAGGTTGGATGCGAAAGGGTGGTTGCGGCAGTAAAAGAACAGATCACCTGATTAGGGGAAAATGACTGGGCAGCGTGTAATGAATGTTCTCTTGTTACGGAATTTTGCCAAACCTCCGCAACCACAAATGCCTGCAATTTATTATAAGAAGCATTAACAGGTAAAGAGCTCATAAATAAGGAATTAATAAAGCTTTATAAAGTTCCAATAATTCTACAATCGCTGCTATACATACCTGTAATTAATACTCCACATTTATCTCGTACTTGTTCACATAAATGCGAAATAAAAAACTGGAAAATAGCTGTGGCTGGTGCTTTTATAACAAACCGATTTTTTCTGAGGCTTACTTTTTAAAATAGAAACTACTTTAATCAAGTATAATTAACTTAAAAATTAGGTGTTTTAACGGTATAAATACGTTTCGCGATTCTTTAATTTAGCAGTAGCAGTGGTGCAGAAATACCTAATCAAATTACCTACCATGACCATACAGAAAGTGCCTATCAGAATTGTAATTGCAGATGACCACGCTGTTTTTCGTACTGGGTTACGTTCGTATTTAAGTAATTTTCCCGATTGTAAAGTGGTTGGTGAAGCCAATAATGGGGACGATTTAGTAGAAATGGTTAGAAGCCTAGCTCCGGATGTGGTGGTTACCGATATTGATATGCCCCGGAAGACTGGCATTGAAGCGGCAGCAGATATTTGTAAATACAACCCCTCTAGCCGAATTTTAATTTTATCGGTTCATGCCTCGCAACAACATATCATCAATATGGTTGATGCAGGGGCATTGGGCTATATTTTAAAAAGTTCCGATGCCGAGGAAATAGTGGAAGCCATTCGCACGCTTCATCAGCATAAACCCTATTTCTGTAAGGTAGCCACGGAAAAACTAACGGAGATAATTTCCAAACAATTACGGGTTGGTTCTAAAGAACCCATTCATTTATCGGGCAGAGAAAAAGAAATCATCCGGCTAATATGTGAAGAATATACCAGTAAAGCCATTGCCTATACCCTGAACCTGAGTAAACGAACCGTTGAAGGTCATCGAACCCGAATTATGGACAAAATTGGAGCAAAGAGTGTGGCTGGAATTATAACGTTTGCAATAGAAAACGGCATCTATTCCACTGAACTAGCTCATTAATAGCCCCAACTTTTGAGTGTTGCGATATTTATTTTGCAAGATTCCAGCGGCGTTTTTTGCTGATATGATTCTTGCTCAATAATGATATGTCGGGTTCCATGTTCATTGCAATAGGCTAAAATATCTTTCACCGGAACTACCCCTACGCCCAGCAACGTACTTTCAAAATTATGTCCCATTTCTCCTTTACCTGCTGCGGCAATCTCATCTTTTATGTGCAGAGAGATAAACCTTCCGGGAAATTTTTTCACAATAGAAAATGCCTCGGCTCCAGTTCCGTGCATGTTGCCTGTATCTAATTGCTGAATCACCAGTTCGGGGTCGGTATATTCTAAGATGGCTTCATATAAAGTTCCCTTACCCATTTTTTCGGTAAACTCAAAATCATGGTTATGGTAACCGAATTTCATATTCCACTTCTGGCACAGTCTGCCACACTCATTAAACACATTCATATAACGTTTCAGATCATCCTCTGTTTTGCGCATGGAATTGTCGAGCCAGGGACTAATTACAAATTCCTGACCTACCGTTGCCGCATCTTCTAAAGTATACTTCCAGCTGTCGCTGAAATCGTTCTTCGCACTATTCCAGTGTTCTTTCCCCATTACGGTATGGCCACTACGCATTTCTAAACCCAAATCGGACAATAAATTTTTAAAATCTTTGGCATTATATCCATAAAACTGGCGTTTTACATAATTGGCATGCTCTACATACTTATAGCCCATGGAAACCAGCGCCTTTAATGTTGCAACCGGGTTAGCCATCATATCTGCCCGAACAGAGTAGAGTTGAATCCCTACCAGAGGTGAATTTGCGGGGCGGGCAAAAAGGGAAGAACTTACTAATGAACTACCTGCTGTTAACAAAGCAGTTTGCTGAAGAAATTTTCTGCGGGAAATAGACATAGGGCGTAGATTAATCGTTAATAAAATAGGGTAAGCTAAAATAAGTAAAAATCCGGCAAGGCTTTGTGTATTGCTATTTCTTTTTCGCTACTATCTTCCATATATCGGGAAAGAGTGCGGGCGTTTGTAACTTATATTGCTGGTAGGCAGTATCATTCCGATATTTTTTTTCCAGCATAGGAACTCCGGAAACACTCATCAATAACCAGGTAATGGTTAGGGGCCCTAATAATCCCAACCAGCCCAATGGAAGTGGAAATACTATAATTCCTATGCCCCACCACATCAATATCTCACCCAAATAATTCGGATGGCGAGAATACCTCCATAATCCCGTTTGCATAATTGCTCCGGGTTGTTTTGTTTTACTAAACGCAAGTAATTGCGCATCCCCTGCAGCCTGAAAATAAAATCCAACGATCCATATTACCAAACCCAGCAAGCCGGCTAAAGAACCCTCGATTGGGTTGGCAATGGCTGCTACCTGAAGGGGCATACTAATCAGCCACATAAAAAATCCTTGCAATAAAAATACCTGCAAATAACTGCGCAGGTAAAAATGCTTTCCCCAGGCTTCTCTCCAGGCTCGGTACCTGAAATCTTCTACCTTACCTCGATTTCTGAAAAACAAATAAACCGATAAGCGGATGCCCCATATAAAAGTTAGCAAGTAAACCATCCAGCATTGCAATGCAGCGGGAAAGCAGACTACTAAAAATATCCCAATTGCTATAAAGCCTCCCCCCCAGCCGATATCAGCCACATCGTTTCGCTTATAAATTAGGGAAACTATAAACAAGCAAGTTTGGTAAATGAAAATTAACCCTGCGCACTGTAATAGTACCTGCCCCATCAGGCAAGGATTTTCTTGGTAATCCAATAGCCTGCGGCAGCCACCAGTCCGGTTAAAATGGTTCCCCAGATAATGTCGATATAAACGATGGTAAGTGGCCAGTTTTTTAAAGTAGCCAAGTTGGTAAGGTCATAAGTAGCATAGGTAAAAAATCCGAACAACGCACCCATAATAACGGCATGCGAAAAACTATTTTTCTCAACTGCAGGCAATATTGAAAAAATAAATATGCCAACGATAAATAAGGTATAAAAAACAAAAGCGGCCGTCCAGTTTACCGTATCACTCAAAAACCCACCTAGGTATTTCCGATACAAGTTTTTAGCAATTACCCCCAGCCAGGTTAAATCGATGGCAAAAAACACAACGGATGTTAATAGATAAGCCAATAAAAGTTTACCTGCATTCATATGAGTAATTTACGCCTTTTTCTTTAATAACAACTGGTAAAATTTTCGCAATTCATCCAGCTCGGTGGCAGCAAATGGCTCGTGATTATCATTTTTAGCCTGTAAAAACAATACCCTTTTGTGTTGCGGATAACTTTGTAAAATCGCAGTAATCAGTTCAGTAGCTTCCTCATTTTTTTGAAAAACCGGAGTATTCTTTTCCGGGGCAGATTTATATCTGGTGGGCATTTTAAGTGTTATGGCTTCAATAGTGCCTATCCAGCCTGCCGGAAGACTTTCTACTTTCCTCGCTTTTGCACAAAGGCCCTCTAGTTGTTTTTTGCTTAAGCTGCCTCTTTCCTCATATTGATGCATCAAACTCATTACAAACAATGAATCCGTGTCATGCTCATAAAGAGCTTGCAATACCTTACCAATTACATCGATTTGTTTTTTATTTTTTTGCATCATGTTGGTATTGTTCTCCCGCATTTACCGAAAAGGGAAGTCGGTTTTGAGGTGGGGGAAGTGGGCAAGTAGCATAGGGGGTAAACGCACAGGGAGGATTGAACGCCTGGTTGAAATCGATGTATATTTCTTCTCCTAGCTTCTTTTTGGGGATGTATAAAAACCGTCCGGTTGGATAAGTGGTTTTTCCGCTGGTAGCATCAGCAAATAAGATAAACCACTGGTCGCCTTCTTCTAGAACATCGAGCCGATAGGTTTTTTGTTGATAGTTAAAAACAAGCTTTCCAGGTGAGTTTTCTCGGTTTACTTGTCCTAACACATTCAGAATCTCAATTTTTCTAGACTCCCTGGGTTCAAAATTGGCTTTTATTTTCCAGCTGCGGTTTACGGGGAAGCGTGCGATGTTATGAAACGAATCCAATGCGGGCGAGTGTAGATCTCGCATTCGTACGCCAATTTTATCTCCCCGAATGATTATCGTAAATCGCAAATCTTGAAGGGCAAGTTGCGGAATACTTTTCAGCTCTCGGGTATATGCCAGCAGCTTGTTAACTGGTTCACCATTTTCGGTAATTGCAATTCCCGGTTCTGTAACCCAATATACATCTTGGTTTATCCACTCAAAATAACCTGCCAGTTTAGGCATATTGGGATGGGTTAACATGAGTTCATTGTTGGTGCTGCTGCCCAGTCTGTTTATCCCCGGCTGCAACCAAAAGAGTCCCACCAAATTTACCCAACCATCCGGGGCTCTTAAATCTTCAATTCTTTGCTGATGCCAGCGATTAATGGAATCGGAATAGGTGCCGGATTGGGCAGTAGCATTTGCAGAAAAAATGAATAGGGAAACAATCACTATCCAGCAATAATTTCTCATATCTATAATCTGGGTAGCGCAAGTGATTGATTGTATATAATTTTTCGCCTTTATGAAACGGTAATAAAACATGAGGTAAGTGTTGTGCGTTTAGAGAAGGTTTCATTCACGCTATCGAGCTAATCTTCAATAACGCTCTTACAATGAGCCAACTATCGGATTCGAACCGACGACCCTTTCATTACGAATGAAATGCTCTACCAGCTGAGCTAAGTTGGCTTTTGAAAGGATAACTAGTATGCTTTGCCGAGGTAAATTTAAGAAAAAAGTAGGCTCGGCAATAAATTTACCTCCATCATCGAAGGCTTCCGGTAGCCCATTGTAGCTGGTAGGCAGCGGTAAGAAACTTTGCGCGGAGTTCAGTTTGTTTTTGTAAAGATTCGAGCCACTTCATTTCTCGGCTATTGATCAGAAACAAACTACTTTCTCCCTGATTGAATCTCAGTTCTTCATTTTTCAGCAGTTGGCGATAATTATTTTGCACCTGATCAGTTAATTGTAACTGATCTTGCAATCGGCTATATTCGGTATAGTAATAGCGAATTTTATTTTCAGTTTGCCAACGTTTGGCAGAAAGTTCCAAGGTAGATTCTTTCAGCTTTATTTGTGCTCTTTTATACTCTCCTCTTCCCTGACGTAAAAACAGAGGCATGTTAAAAGTTACGCCCCATTTGTTATTATTGGGAATAAAATTATTATCCCATCCTTTAAAAATAGCATAGTCTGCATTCAGAATATTGGCTTTTAAGCTGAGGTAAGGCAACATCGACTGGAACTTGAGTTTTTTATCAATTTCCATACTATTTACTTTCAATGCTGCTGACCGTAATTGTGGATTCGAATTCATGGCGGAGGCCAAGAGTTCTTCAAGGGGGCTGGAAGTGGGTTTGCTTCTGAACTCATTTGCATCGGGGCGAACATTTTCGGGAAGTCGAAAAGGTTGTTCATTGGCTTCCCATAAAAAAAATGATAGTTCAATGCCTGTATTTGTCAACTTCATAGCTGCTTCGGACTGAAGCAACAAAATCTGTTGTAGTTGGGCATTGGCCTCTAGGGTATCCATTGCAGCGCGGTCGCCATTTTGCCAATTTATTTTTACTAATCGAAAACGTTTAGCAGCATTATCCGAAAACTGCAATAATAACTGATTGATTTCCCAGGCACCAGCCCATCGCCAATATGCAGCATAGGCATCCAATAGCAAATCATTCAGTTGCATCAGCCTTTCTTGCCGGCTCTGGGTTTGCATTAGTTTAGCTTGTTGTAAGGCTGCCCTTCTTTTATCTATCAATAATCCATTTCCGAGTGGTACTTCAACGCCGAGGTAGCTCGATTTTCCGCCGCTTACTTCAGGATTGGCATACAATCCGCGATTATTTTCCAGCCCTGTTTTAATGGTGATGGGCGAAGCGGTAGGAAATTGTAATTCGGGATTTGAATATTGGTAATAATTTTTCCCGTCAAAGGTTTTTCTGCTGGCTTCCCAGTTAAAGGTTGGGTCAAATGCTCCTCGGGTGGCAGTAAGTTCTGCATCGGCTTTTTCGGTTAGTAAGTTTGCCTGCTTTGCAATCGGGTGGTTGGTTCTAACCCACTCCATTACCGTTTGCACACTCAATACATCTGATGCATGAGTAGTTTGGGCTTTTACATTGATTGTAAAAAAGCAAATCAACAGCAATCCTACCAACTTATTTTTTCTTACTACCATTGTTGGAATTGATTTCCGATTGATAATATTCCGGAGGGAACCCGTTGATGAGTCGCCAGAGTTCGTAATATACTTGCACATCTTTTAAAAGAGCAATTCCTTTAGCTCCTCCTCCCATTCGAAGTTGTTTGGGCCAGGGACGGTTAGGATCATCTTCTTTAACCAGCACCCTAAACTTACCGTTGGGGCTAACATTGGTTTCGATGGCTGCCACTTTTCCTCCAAATGTTCCTATACTGCCTTTTGGCCATCCACTAAATACGATGGCGGGGAAACCATCAAAAATAAACCGAACTTTTTGGCCTTTTGAAATCAGGGGAAGATCCATGGGGTCAATATATAACTGAACAGCATGCTCTACCTCATCGGGAACAATTTCTACCAGCATGTCACCTTCCTTCATCATCTCTCCAATACCGGCTTTTTTTGCTTTGGTAATCTGACCGTTCTGTGGTGCGCGTACATAGTATAATTTATTTCTGGCATCATAGTTGGCGAATAGATTACGCAATTTGGCAACCTCTGCCTCCGTTCCCGCTGCATCAGAAATAGCACTAAAAGTTTCGCCTTCAGCCTTGGCAATTTTGTCGGTATATTCCTGTAAAGCGCTTCTCTTCTCTATTTGAAGATTAGCTATTTCCTGTTTGTTCTGCAGGAATTTATTTTCTATGCTTATTTTCTTGGCTTGTCCATTTTGAAAATTGGCTCTTCTTTTTTCCAGCTCAATCAAAGCAATACTTCCGCTATCATACATGATTTTACCTGCTTCCAGTTGCCGGCGATAGATGTTCAACTCATTTTGAGCTGCAATAAGGTCGTTGCTGTCGCTGGCAACTTTTAAAAATTGTTGTTGAAGTTTATTATCTATTGAATTTAATTTGAGTGCCAATCCGTTTTTGAGCGCAGTAACCTGGGTTTGTGCAGTAGCAGCTTTGTTGTTATAGTTAAGAATACTTTTTTGTTTGGCAACTACCTGTTCCTGTGTTCTATTTAGCAATTGTGGGTCGAAATAATCTGTTTTTACCTCCCCGAGCTGTAAAAGCGTGTCTCCTTCTTTTACAAAATCACCTTCTCTTACATACCATTTTACTACACTACCTGCTATGATACTGTTCACTTCTTGCGGACGCTGATCTTGTTGCAGGGTGGTAATTGATCCGCTGGCCCGAATATTTTGAGTCCAGGGAAGTAATAGAACAATTAGCAGGATTAGTAATGATCCGATTACCCATTTTTTAATCCGGCTTGTTTTTTCAATATGGTAAATGGTTCGGTACGACCGCAACTTGGTTTTATCCAACGATGATTCTATTGACGAAGAAATAAACGGGTGCATTTCGTTTGGTTTATTTTTCTAACCTACCATCCTCTAATGTAAGCACTACATCAAACAATGAATTATCCTGAACTTTCGCAATGATTATGGCAGTTGATTTTCTTTTTGTTTTTATATATTGGAGGAGCAACTTTTTTTCATCTACCGAAAGTTGCAAAAAAGGTTCTTCTAGCAGTAATAGCCTGCTTTTTCCCAGTAAAGATCGGGTTAGTAAAATTCTTTGCCGGATACTTTGAGATAGTCTTTTACCCAGTGGATCTAGTAAAGTATCAAAACCTTGTGATTGAGATTGTATAAAAGGAATCAGGCCGGTATATTCAGCTACTCCCATAATCTCCGATATTGAAATAGAAGGATCCCCCATAGTAACGTTTTCCATTAGGGTTCCCCTGAAAATATCTTGCTGATTTAGTAAAACACCCGTTTGCTGCCGCAGCGAACTGAGGCGGAAATTGGATATCGGCAGTCCATCGATGAGTATTTGTCCATCGAATGACTTAAATGCCCCTGTTAATAAACGGAATAAGCTTGATTTTCCAGATCCGGAACTACCGGTTAATAGGGCTATCTGTCCGGGTTCGATGGAAAAAGTAATGTTATGTAATATGGTATTCCCATCTGGATAAGCGAAGTTTACTTTATCAAATTCAATTTTCATTCCTTCGGAATCATTGCTTAAAACCGCTGTACCTTCTGTTTCTTTTTCTGCGCCAATTATGGTATTCATTTTTTCAACCGAGGTAAACATTTCGTAAAAAGCATCCAGACTAACCAGCATTTTTTCTACAGATCCTATTATGGTAATAATCACCAGATCGGCAGCAATAAATTGTCCGATATTAATTTCCTGATCTACCAGCAAGGTAGCTCCTACAATCAGCATACCTGCGGTAATCAGGGTTTTAAATCCTATCAGGCTCCAGGCCTGTGTAAGCAATATTTTAAAGTAGCTGGTTCTGGCTTCTAGGTATCCAGTAGCCAGTTCATCGGTTTTTTGAATTTGGATATCACAGTTGCGGGTATACTTAAAAGACTTAATCATTCTTGCCAGTTCCTGTAACCAAGCGGCCACCTTATATTTATAATCACTGGCTTCTAATGCTGCGCTAAAACCGGGCTGTACAGTAAAGCGGATAATTAAAATAATCGCTAATATTAGTATCGCTCCAAAAGCAATAAACACAGGGTGGTAAAATGATAATAATAGTAATCCTAGCGCCATTTGAATAACGGCAGTTGGAAGGTCTAACAAGATTTTCTCTATTCCTTTTTGAAAAGAAGGCACTTCGAAAAAGCGGTTGATTAACTCGGGCAGGTGATATTTATCCAGCTTTTCTACATTCAATTGAGGAATTCGATCGGCAAATTCCAGCGAGTACCTGACAAATATTTTTTGTTTTAGCTTTTCAATCAGCTGTAATTGCCTAACCTGAAGGAGTCCTCCCAATAGCGTTCCTCCTACTACTAATACAATTAGCACCACAATAGAGGTAGAAATTGTTCCCGCCAACACGAAGTTGATGATACTTTGGATACCCAGGGGTAACGACAACTGAACCAGACCTGCCAATATTGCGTAGAAGTAAATTGCGCTGATATCCTTTCTGTCTGGTTTCAGCAAACTAAGCATCGACCTAAAAACCTTCCCTGCCGATTGATGATAATTCGCCATGAATTTTTATTAATGAATAGGGTTTACGCCACTTCACAATGGTGGTTTCTCCCATGCAAAACTACAACATTTTTTGCGGCATTCTGTTCGCTCTATTGAGTAATAGGCGCAAAGATACTCAATTCGATATGTGCACGAATACTCAGTTCCTCCTCATGGTAGGTCCTGATTTTATTGAGTAGTTTCTGTAAATTGTTCTCCAACTCCTGAATACGAGTTTCGGAGCGTAATCGCTCATCTACAGTAAGTTGATTAGATTGTAAGCGATTTTGGTGATATAGAATTTTTACGTCAAAAATATCTTTCACGATTCTTTCGGCATCTTGTTTCGGAAAATTTCCGTCGATAATTGAGAGTTCCATAGTTTAATGGTTGATTGATGATAAAATTATTGTCCTTGAGCTGCTGTAAAACCGGGTATGCCATCGAAAGTGTATAAATTTTCGGTTTTGATGATTTCCAGTCCCTGTTGATTCACTTGTTCCATTAGGTCCAGCACATCCTGATAATAAATCGATTCTGAAGCAGCAGCGGTAAATCGACATCTCCAATGGTCGGTGCAAAAAGTTTCGGGAAAGCCCTCGGGCCATACTTTAGTACCCCGATTAGTAATCATTTTAAGGTCCATTTTTTGCAGCGTACCTTTTTTCAAATTACCTGCCAGTTCTGATGCATTTCTATTGGTATTGCTGATGAACAGATCTACGCCTACTAAATCTTTGGTAGCTGGTTTTTCAGGTATATATTGATGCAGCAACTGCTTTATTCCCTGCTGAAATGCAACCGGCTTTAGCTGCGAAGGTTGTTGGCCCAGTCTGCTAATAATTGCTTCAGCGAATGCCTGAGTGCCTACTCGCTCTCGGGAGATATTGGGATGATAGATGTCTGCAGTATGGATACCATCTTCTATTGTTTTCAACCAGGCATTTTGTATTAATGATGCAGGCTTTTCTTGTTCGATATGCAGCAGCATTTGAATGGCAGCCAGCAACAATCCCGATGGATTGGCAATATCCTTACCTGCAATCTGCGGTGCCGAACCATGAATTGCTTCGAACAGGGCAAAATTATTCCCAATATTCACACTACCTCCCAAGCCTACAGAACCAGTAATCTGAGCTGCCACATCACTTAAAATATCACCGTATAAATTGGGCATTACAATCACATCAAATTGTTCAGGGGTGTCGGCCAGTCTTGCAGCCCCAATATCTACAATCAAATGCTCCTGTTCAATTTCCGGGTACTCTGCTCCAATTTTGGTAAAGGTTTTATGAAATAAACCGTCGGTTAGTTTCATAATATTATCCTTGGTAAAGCAACTCACTTTTTTTCTGCCACAAGTGCGGGCATATTCAAAGGCATAGCGGATAATTTTTTCTGTGCCTGGTTTAGAAATCAACTTCAGACATTGAATTACTTCGTCGGTTTGCTGATGTTCAATACCGGCATATAAATCTTCCTCATTCTCCCGAACAATTACCACATCCATAATGTGGTGCTTGGTGGCAACAAATGGGTGGTACGACTGGCAGGGACGGATATTGGCATACAAGCCCAATACTTTCCGCATGGTTACATTTAAACTCTTGTATCCGCCTCCTTGGGGGGTTGTAATGGGCCCTTTTAAGAAAATTTTATTTCGGCGAAGGGTTTCCCAAGCGGCCGTAGGAATTCCCGAAGAAATGCCACTCAGATAAGCACGTTCCCCTACCTCAATCGATTCAGTTTCAATGGCTGCGCCCGCTGCTTGTAAAATCCGGAGGGTGGCTTCCATGATTTCCGGACCAATCCCATCCCCGGGGGCAATGGTAATCTTAATTAGATTTTTTGTATTCATGTTGCAAAAATGTAACAATAAATCCATATAGTTTTATTTATAGTTATTATATTTGCAATAAATATTGTTTATGAATTTCACTTTACATCAATTACGTGTTTTTTTGGTAGTAACTGAGAAAAAGAGTATTACACTTGCAGCCCGTGAGCTAAATATGACGCAGCCGGCCGTTTCGATACAGTTGAAAAATTTGCAAGATCAGTTCGATCTTCCGCTAACAGAAGTGATTGGTAGAAAATTATACATCACTGATTTTGGAAAAGAAATTGAACGCATCGCCAATCGGGTATTAAACGAAGTGGATGCCATTAAAGATCACTC
>Ga0114980_10001247_pt1 | contig 18252 bp, 15 predicted proteins | sample S_140806_EF_Meta_FD_87018 | JGI IMG/M metagenome (GOLD analysis project Ga0114980, IMG submission 87018) | Freshwater microbial communities from Lake Simoncouche, Canada to study carbon cycling - S_140806_EF_MetaG | ecosystem: Environmental > Aquatic > Freshwater > Lake | place: Lake...
ATATATCTTTATTTAATTCTATATAATAACGTTCTCTAGCATGCAATTGTTCTTTCCTTTCACAAGGGAAATCTTCTATTAATATTATAATAGCATTTCCTAGTTTAATTAGTTCAAAACTAGTGATATTTTTATTTGGAATATTATTTTTTAAATAATGCTTGTAATTACCTTTATGTTCTCCAAATCGTTTATATAATGGCTGACAAGTGCTACCAATATATATCTTATCACAACTATCACTAGTAATCTTGTAAATTTTCCCATTCTTATAATCCATATCTGTTAATATCTGTTATTATCTGTTTTTCTTTAAGTTATTTTTAGTTCCATAGAATATTCCAGCTATAATATAAAGGGCTATCTTTATTTTTGAAGGCGGGTTTATTATCCTTTAAAATCTCGCGATGTCTTTTTTTCCATGCTTTCTTTAATTTTTCATCACCATGATCTATAAAGGCACCTTCACCGCTATAAGGCCATAGACCGAAATTTATCTTTTTACCATCTGGTCTAGTAATTGTGAATCTTTTACCCTTTGCTTTTGCAATTGTTATAGTTCCTTCAATACCTAGATTATATGCTATATTTCTTGCAATTTGTAAATTTCTGTTATTTGCCATTATTATCTAGATGTATTATAATAATAAAAGAAATTTTTTAAAAAATGAAAATTGATTTAACTAAAGCATTTGCAATAATTTTACATCTAGAAAAAGCAACTGATAGATTAGAAAAAATACAAAAGATAACAGATAAAATACCTAATTACAAACTTTGGATTGCTGATGATGTTAATAAATTTGATGATGCTAGACGTAATAAATATTTAGATTTGAAATTTTTCCATCGGTTACCTAATAAACATTCAAAACAAGATATTATAATCAAACGTTGTAGTTGTTCTATACATCATATGGAAATTCTAAAATATATTATTGACAATAAAATTGATAATGTTATAGTATTTGAGGATGATGCTTTACAAGTAGATGATGATTTAATTATTGATTATGATGATGATACCTATTATTACTATCTAGGATTTAGACGATGGACTAATGATAAAAATAAGTTTGGAGGGCAACATTCTATTTATTATAAATCGTGGGAAAAAGTAAAAGAAATTTATGATATCATTAATGATCCTAAAAAATTCACTCATATTGATTATTTATTCGCTAGATATATTCAACCTAAATTTAAGTACCAATATAAATTAATCTTTATTCAATCAGGGATTTCTAGCATAGATAATAAAATTCAAGAAGAACTTTTTTGAAATAATATCTAGATAGTATAATAATGAAACTACAAGACATTAAATTTGTTATTCCTAGTTATAAACGTTGTGATATTATCAAACAACATACACTAGCATTGCTAGAATTATTCCAGATACCTAAGAATTTAATTTATATATTTGTTGTTCTAGATGAATTAGAACTTTATAAAAATGCATTACCAGATTATAACCATATTGTTATAGGTGAATTGGGATTGGCTAATCAACGTAATTTTATAACAAAATATTTTAAGGAAGGCCAGATGTTAGTGTGTCTAGATGATGATTTAAGAAGTTTTCAAATTCTAGAAGATGGAATAACTAAAAAAATAGAAGGATATAATGAATTCACTAAATTCTTATACAAAGCATTCAAAACATGTCAGGATCATAATGCAAACTTATGGGGAATACATCAAACTTATAATCCTAGATATATGCGTGAAAGTTGTTCTTTTGATTTTAAATTTATTGTGGGTCATTTTTGGGGATGTATAAATAGACATCTGCCAGAACTAAATATTACTCATGATATCAAAGAAGATTATGAAAGAACAATTAAATATTGGTTATTAGATAAATGCATTATAAAACTTAATTATATATCTGCTAATAATGCTATTTATAAAACAAAAGGCGGATTACAAGATACATATCCAGATAGAACGGATGCTAGTATAGATTCTTGTAATTGGTTAATTGAAACATATCCTGAATACTTTGATAAAAGAGTGACTAAACTCAATTCTAATGATAAATGCCAATATATGGAATTAAAACTAAAAAAACATTCTAGCAATACTAATTGTTATAAGTCTTTACAAATTATTGATTCTAATTGTCCTATTGTTCTAGAACTAATAAAAGCTTTTGAAAATACTAATTTACCTATTTATAAAAAACGGGAAAATACTGGTATTGGTATCACTCATGTGTTTGGGTTAAATCGTGCTAGAAAGAAAAAGGGATTATTTGAAAGTAAAAATAATAGTAAATATCCTAGCTTATATAATGCCATTCTAGAATATGCGAATAAATATGTTAAACCACATCTAGACTATACAGGAATACAAGTTAACAAAAATTATAAAGCTAAACCACATGTTGATGCTAGAAATTGCGGTGATTCTTATTTAGTAGGATTAGGTGATTATACTGGTGGATCATTAATTATTAATAGTTATAAGAAAGATATCAAGTATCAACCTATATTATTTAATGGTGCAGATTGGAAGCATGCAGTTGATGATTTTAATGGTAATAGGTACTCATTAGTATTTTTCAAACAGAATTAAAAAGATAAAAACATTCAAAAAAGGTGTCATTTCACTCAATTTTTCATTTTTTGATTACAAGTAAAACACCGTTTATATAATCCACAGGATTTACCACAATCAACGCATTTTTTTATGACACCTTTATTTTTTTCACAGTATTCTTTCCAAGAATCGGCTTTGGCTTTTCTTTCAATACATTCATTACATTGATTGTATTTACCTTTTTTAGTATTAGAACAACCTTCATTTTTACATAAATCGCGACAAGAATGACAATAGTTGTCTTTTGTATTACGGTGTTTTTCATTACATTTTTCACAACGTCTACCTTGATTTTCTTCTGGAACAAATCTTTTTATACAACAATTACCAATGATAAGAACATCCTTAATATCATTTACTAGATAACAGTTTTCTATAATACGATGGCTACAAACACATACATTGCTTGTTTCTGGTTCGCTATCTAATAATCCATTCATTAGATAATAGTTGTAATGACTACCTTTATTACCACCTGCATATTTGTATTCTTTGAATTCTTCAAGAGTTATACCTCGTTCTTCTAGTCCTGCTAGAAAGGATTGATGTAATTTAATAGACGCCATTCTACTATTACTAGAGATATTAAAAATTCCTTTATACCGATTTTAATTACGGAATTTATTTTTTTAGATAATTTAATTTTTTTGAACTATCTGTTTTGTTAAATTCATGCTTATATTACGGAATTTTTAACTTATAAATTGCGTAAAATAAAGAATTTAAAGAAATTTTTAATATCTACTACTAGTATAAAGTTTCAAGATTTTTTAAAGATGTCATTTTCCTTTGAAGAACGTGTTAATGCAAAGTATTGCAATATTCTTGCCAAGATCTCATTTAAGCAATTCAAACAGTTTTATAGTGCTAGTGAATTACAACAAGATGGCAGTGAAATGGAACTTACTACTCAATTTAATCTTTTACGTAACTATTGTCAAAGCATGATTAAGAATGGATATAAACGTGTTTCTACTTATGGATATGCTGGAAACAAAACTGAAGGTCGTATTTACCTTAAGGATACTACGATGGGATTACAACGTATATGGAATAAGTTCCGTGGTGTTCTAAGTGATGGTATTACTAGAGACTTGGATATGGTAAACGCACATCCCACTATTCTAGCTAATCTATGTTCTCAACATGGTATTATTTCATCAAATCTTAATATTTATATAAATGCTAGAAAGGAAATATTTGATAAACTAAAAGAAAGTGATGGTATTCTTAAAGATGATGCTAAGTTGTTATTTCTTAAATCTATTAATGATTCTAATACTACTGATAAATTTAATAAGAAAAGAATTAAAAGTAAAGAATTTCTTGAATTTGATAAGGAAATGAAACAGATACAATCTAGACTCTGTTCTTTACATCCTGAATTATACAAAGAATGCCAGAAAACAAAATCTACAAATCCTGAAGGTTCTTTAGTTAATCTATTATTATGTAAAATTGAAAATGAATTATTACAAAAGGTTATTAAACATATTACTCAATTATATGGATTTCAAGTAAGTGTTCCTATGTATGATGGTCTAATGTTTTTTATTAATGAAAAAGTAAAAGAAACTGATACTGAATTCATTAGAAAACTAAATTTATTAACTAATGATCTTGGTATTAAATGGGCTTTTAAACAACACAATTGTGATATTAAAGAAATTCTAGATAATATGCAAGTTGATGATAATGTTAATTTTTTTATTGGTGAAACAGAACAAGATGTAGCCAATTATTGCATTGATAATATTTTTGATAAGAAATTATTAAAATGTCAAAAGGAAGTATATGTATATGATAATTTGATTTGGACTAAAGACGATACATCTAATATTATTGCTAGAGAACTAGGTAAACATGATTTGTATATCCAAATGTCAAAAGGTGATAAATTAATAAGTAAAGATACTAAAGGACAAGACAGTCTAACAAAGTTAATAATGCGAAATGTAAAGGTTGATAATGATTTTATTGAAAATAGTTATCTAGATACACTTTATAAAATATGTTTTGAAAATGGATTCTATAATTTTAAAGATGGTATTTTTCATAAATATACTAAAGACAATATACCATTAACTACAAGACTTAATAATCGCGTATACAGTACTGATAAATCTAAATATAATGACATCTTTACTAAGATTCTATATCCTACTTTTAACATTAAATTCGATGAAAAAGGTGCCATTCAGGATGATATTAATTTACAACGATTACAATACATGAAATTTATTCTTCATAAACTAGCTCGTATGACAGCAGGTCATATTGAAAGTAAAGAATGGATGATGTTATTAGGTGATCGTAATTCTGGTAAAGGGATTATTACTTTACTATTTGAACTTGGTTTTACATCTTATATAACATCTACACTTAGCGCTAATTTTGTATCTACTAAAAAAATGGGTGGGACTGATACTTCTAAATTATATAGTTGGATGGATAAATTCGACTTTTCTAGAATATGTTTTATCAATGAAATTGCTAATAGTGTAGATTCACAAGGAAATCACGAAGTAAAATTCGATAGTGAAATCATTAAAAAACTTACAAGTGGCGGTGATAAGATTCAATGTCGTAATAACTTTACTAATGAACGTAGCTTTCATATCCAATGTAGCTTTGTAATGTGTTGTAATGATGAACCCATATTTACTAGTAATGATGCTAAGGATTATTTAGTTAAGTTTGAAATGCCTTGTAGATTCTTAACTGATGAAACGTATAATAGTATGAGTGATAAGAACAAAACACAGTTTATTAGACAAGTAGCAGACCAAACTATTAAAACCCAATTCTGTCGTGATAATTCTGTTATTGATTCCTTTATTAATCTTATTTTTGAAGCCTATACATGGAATGTAGAATGTCCTGAACTTATTCGTAACGAACAAATGCAAGATGAAAGAGAAACTGATTATAGTGCCGTTCTTGATTTGTTTAATAAAACAGAATGCGAAGATGATAAATTAACTACTAATGAAATCTATGAGGCTTGTAAAGCTAAAAAGATACCTTTTACAAAAGATAAAATATGCAAAATATTACATAAGGCTGGATTTCCTAGATATAGGACTTCAGCTACTAGAGGATTTACTAATATTTCATTATAATATTTTTGGTGTCATCTTTTAAAAGCTGTCATAGGTGGGAATGACACCTTATTCTGGTGCAATGACACCTTTTTTTGTTTTTTTTTATTTTTTTAAAACTCTTTCTATATTTACATATTTTTACTTTTTATTATTTTATAATTATTTTATTTTTTATTTTTTAAAAAGGTGTCATTAGAGAGAAATATATATAAAAGTATATAGAAAATAAGGAAAAACACACTGATGACACCTTTATGACACCTTTTTTAAAAGGCGACATAAATCAAAAACGCATTAGAAAAAGGTGTCATTACACTCAATTATCAAATAAGTCAATTTTCTTATACTCAACACCTACGTCTTTATTATGTAATAACCGCTTAGAAAACTCTTCAATTTGATTTTCACTATGTAATCCTTCCATATAAAAACTTGTAATATGTATTTTTCTGATTAAGTCTATATTAATAGGTTTACCTAGAACTTCTTTCATGCTACGTAAAACTAGATCATTAAATGTAGTAGGTCTATATTCTTGTCCTTCAGGATTAGTGAATAGTAAATCACCTGCTTTTTTATTAGTAAGAGTTATATACAATGCTAGAATCTGCTTTAGTTCAGGATTAGTAATTGGAAATTTCTGTAAACCATATGTACCGGATGTCTTATAATTAAGCATAACAAAGGTTTTTGGATTGATACCATCAACAAGTAAATAGTTGAATTTATCATTAAAGTCTTTAGTCTTCTTATTGATGCTAGCAAGCTTCATTTTATAATAATCATTTCTAGCTATTAGCTGATTACAGAAATATAGACATACAATTAGCTTGTATGACACCTTTTTGAGATCTGGATTGTCTAGATTAATTTTATAGTTTTTAATTTTTTCATAGATATCATCTAGTTCCATAGCATTAGCTTTTTCTTTTGGTGTTGCTAGATTATCTTTCCGTTTATCATCTTCTTTAGTTTTAAAATCAGTCATATGTTCGTTATAACGTTTTATGACTTCTTCATTACCATCTTTTATTCTTAGTAATCTAACAACTGGACTGATATAATCCTTTAATGATTTTAAACCTGATTCTTTCAATTTGGTAATAACCTTTTCAGGTTGATTAATCCACGATAAATTACCATTGAAATCTGTTCCTGTCATGATTTGATTAACTTTATTAAACTTCTTGATATAGTTATTAATGGTTAAAGGTTTTAATACCTCACCATTCCTAGATTGCATTTTTTGAAATACTTTTCTTAATTCTTCCATTTTGGGATAAAGTAATTTTTTAATATCTTATTATTATATAGACAGATATTTATAAAATGCTTCCAACTAATATATTTACTTTTGAAAGAAAACTATACAGAGATGTTTTTAAGATGGAAATATATACATCAATTCTATTTGATTCTAGATATACCTATATTGATTATTATAATAAAGAAATAATGAAAAAAATAATTGAAGAGGATAATGAGATAACAAAGGAATTATCAGATAAACAAAAAGAAGAGATAGATTTTCAGTTATCAAATTTACTATTCTCTCTAGACATCAATTTTATAGTCAGGAATAAAGATACAATGGATACAAAAGATTTTCTAAACAATTTGAAAGAAGTATTTGATAAAATAAATGATGTTATAATGGATAAAAAAGTATCATACAAGTTAATTCATTATTTCTTAGTTCGATTTTTTATGTGGTGTAATACTAATGATAACACAAAGAAAATGTATACATGGCATTGTGTAAGTAATCTAGAACAATTAAAACTAAGTATGGAAACATTATTCACAAAAGAAATCGAAAGAGTAGCATTTGAAATTACTTTTTAAAATACTATTTAAGATACATTTTTTTCATTTTTATCTATGTTAATATTAAAAAATGCTTTCATTAACAAGTGGAATACCAATAGCACTTATGCTAGATGATAAAAATAAAAAATCATCATCAAAAAAGTATATTTATTATAAAGATGCTAGTAAGGAAGATGAAGCTGAAATAGGAACATCTAAAGAACAACAAAGATCAACATTAAAACGATGGCTAGAACGAAATGATAAACTCAAAAAAAGTGATATACAAGAAATACTACAAGCATACACACTAGACAAAGAATTAGATAATGACAATAAGCAAAAAATATTAGAAAAAGGAATAGACTACGTTCAAAAATCATTAAAGCGTTATTTACACTTTCCTACTGATATATCATTAATGCCATATATTACGGATGATTCATTTCGAATTCTAGTATCTGGAACATCTGGATCTGGCAAGACATTTTTTATAAATGAATTTGTAAAAATAAATAAGCCTAGAGGAAAAGGTGGTGTATTCATATTTTCACCATTTGATGAAGATCCAAGTTTAAAAGTGAAAAATTTGATTAAAATTAATCTAGAAAACTATGATAAAGATTTTGATAAAAGTTTTGAATTAGAAGATTTACCAGATGGAAGTATTTGTGTATTTGATGATATTGATACATATAATAAACAATATCGCGATTTATATGTTGAAGTTCGAGACATACTAATGGAACGCGGACGGCATCCAGCACAAGGTGGTAAATATGGCATATCATGTATCAATATAACGCATAATCCTTTACAAGGTGTTAGAAGTAAAATAACACTACGGGAAAGTATGTATTATGTTTGTTTTCCTAGATATAATCCAAGAGATGCTAAAACATTATTAAGTTCTTATACATCAATGACAAAAGAAAATATACAAGAAATAATGGATACAAATTCTAGATGGTGTTTTGTTAGAAAGTCCGTTCCAAGCCATTGGATAGGCGAACATGAAATAGGTTTATTATAAATAATTTTTTCATTTTTTTATCTTTTTTTAATATAATAAGTAAAATGACTGATTGCCTTAGAACAAAGAATATCTGGTACGAGTCCCGTCAGTACAACAATTCACAATCTCAAGTTGTAGCTACTCAGGATGAAAATCTAATTTATCCATTACTACGCGAAGCACAAAATTACAACGTAGCAGTATCAAAAGCAGTAATTCCTCTCAATTCGATTCCACTACGTCAAACTAATTTACCTTTAAAATATTATGAAGTTGGACTAAGACAAGGTAATTTTACAGGAACAGCATTCGTTCGACAGATTAATAGTAACTCTAATAATTTTGTGTGGTCGTTAAGTGGACTATTGATAAATAAATTTCAATATAATCTAATTTCAACAATACCCATAGGATCACGCGATTTATCACCATTCATGAATTATGCCTATTTTTTCTTAATTGATGATTATGAAAATGCCTATGTAGCAGGTTCAGCAACGAATGCATCGTTCCCTGATACTTTGTATATTATAAGTTTAACTTCCACATTATTACAATCCATTACTCTTAATAACATTACTAGCATTTATATAAATGGTATTCAAAATTTATACATTGCAGATGAAGGAGAAACTGGTGCTTATGTTAATGTGTATTCTAATCAAAATGGTGAAAATAGCGTAAGTTTAACTCTATTAGGAACATTAACAACTGCATTCGATACTTCACCATTACAAACTATAAGCTGGGTCAATGCTACTTTAACTAATATATTGGTAGGACATGATGGTAATGTAGTTTCATTTTATAATAACGAACTAGTAGCAATAAGTGATTTTACAATTGCAGATTTTACAAATATGACCGCAGCAAATGCACTAAATGGTGATGATACATTCATCGTTGCAAATGCATCTACAATACCTGATGCATTATATGCTAGTCAAAAAGCATCACCAAATGCAATATATGATGTTGAAAACGATACAGAAATCGCAACAGGTGATATAGTATCAAAAGTGGCAGTAGCAGAAGTAGGTGGTGCATATTATAATTTTGGTGTTGGAACAGATTCAAACCTATATTATACAGATTATCCATTTATAGGTAATCCTGCCTTATGGACGCAAGCTACTAACACGCCTTCATTGGGTAATGCATTATGTGGAAATATTAAAGAATTATATAATATTACTTCAACAAATCAATTATTATTACTAAATGCAAGTGGTGATGTTAATAATACATGGTATACAGTTGCTAATACTCTAGAACCAGCAACTGGTGTGACGATTATAGATATGGATTATAATCCTAGCACGAATAAACTTATTACAGTTGGTAGTGATAATAAACTGTACATATCCAATATTCCTCTATCACCTATAATATTGACAACATTTAATGCTATTAATAAAACAGTTAGCCGTCAAATATCATTAAATAGTCCAAATGCAAATCAATTACAAACTATTAATAAAGTAGATAATACTGAAAATTATCCAAGTGCATGTGCTATTTCAAGTGATGGATTTTATTACTTTGTTGTAGGTGCATCCAGTGTAGATATTAGCACTAGAGTTGCTAAATACAATCCACAAAATCTATCATTTACAACACCACTAGCAACTTATAATTATGGTCTTAACAATATCAATAGTATTGCAATAGTAGGCAATTATCTTTGTGTATCCCAATCATCTGGAACTATAAGTATTTTCACTAGAGATACTACTACACTACTACATACTGAAACTATAGCAGCAGCACAAATATTTGGAATTTGTGCCGTTAATGCAACTACTAGAATAGCAATTGCATATATAACATCTATTGGTGCTTTGAATTCGATAGTTAAAATATTTGATTTAACAAGTTTTACATCAGTTAGTAATTATACAGTAGAAGATTCAAATAACAATCCTACTACTATAAATGCTATTACTGCAAATCTTAATGATGCACCCAATGGTGCAGCCACTATTTTCGTAGGAACAGTGACGCAAGCAGGAAACGCACAATTTCAAAAACTTACTTATACTAGTGGATTTGCATCAGTATCTAATAAGACGGTAATTCGGGAGGTTCCACTAGCAAGTGTTATAGATATCACATGTAATTCCAATTTAGGATTAGTGGCTATTTGTTATAATTTAGTAGCACAAGGTAATTTTATAGAGTTTTATCAACAAGGTAATGGTTATGCAACGGCATTAACATTATTTGAAGATCCAATAATAGAACCAAATTTATCAGGTCTCATTCTAGCACCTAGTATTGATTTAGTAAATGTATTTACAGAAATTGATACAGGAACTACACTATCTAATTCTGTTGCAATCTCTAGAACTAGCACGAATAAATTATACACTATTGCAAATCCTAGCAGCACAGTTTATAGTGGTATTTTAAATAATAATGCTTGTGATTTACAAGAAATAACAGATTACTCAACACAAAATGACTATGGATATATATCTACTATAGTAAATACTGAACCAGCACAAAATACTACATTAAGAACTTTTTCGATATCATCACAGCAACAACTAGGAAATATAGATTTAACAAATATTACTATTAGAAGTATAGCAAAGAATGAAATAAATCAAGTCCAATCTGGATTAGGTGAGTTCCTTGTACCAACAACAGGACAAATAACTTCTTACAGTCCTGCTTTAGTGCAAAATTATCAATTATCACAAACAACAGATGGCATCATATTTGCAAAGAATGGTGAAGATATAGATGCCGGTGCAGTAGCTATTTATAGTTATAGTGTTTTAATCAATGCTATTAATGTAGCATTTCAAGAAGCATATATAAGACTAAAACAAAATAATCCAAATCCTCTAACAGAGGCACCAAGCATAACTCTTGATTATACTACTAAGTTATGCACTTTAACATATTCAGCAGATTATACTACATCACTAGATAATGGTATCTATTTCAATAATCCTTTGATCCAACTAATAACATTCCAACCAAATATCCCAAGCTCTGTATCAGCGTTACCAAACATGGTTCAAATTATTTTACCAGCTAATTCTACAAGCTTATCACAAACAAGTGGAACAATCTATCAGTTTAATCTACTACTTAGAATTGGTATTCAAAGCAATACTATCTATATTGCTGATTCATACTTTGGAAACAATCAAACGAATCGAATTATATCAACTATAGATGTACCAACTGATGAATATCTAGAGAATAATACTACTCTTTATTATCAACCTACATTTATGAGACCATACCAACTAGCATCTAGCAATGCTATTAACAGAATACAAGTTGATATCCTTTATCTATATAAGGATTTTACAAGTTATCCTCTATTACTAAATGCAGGTCAATGTTGGTCGGTTCAATTTGACTTCATTCGGCAATAGTAAATTTTTCCAACTTTACAAACCAATATTTCTAAAAGTAATTTATTCAAAAGTAATTTTTACGTATTTGTTTGAAATATTTTATAAATTTTTTTCTTTTTAAAAGTTAAGATAAACAAAACATAGTAATGGCTACTGTAGCTCCTAAACTTATTCTAGACAACCGCGTCAATGTTAGCGAGTCTTTTGACGAACTCGTTAAATACTCTGGTGTTAATGTCAATTACTTTGAGATTCAGCCAGATGGTGCTACTTTCCCAACTCAAGTTCTTTTCAATAATATTGTAGTTCCTAATCTTTCTACTACACTAGTATCCCGTAATTTACGCTTGCATTATGATGTAACAATTACTTATCCACAAGGGGATGCAAATGCACCACAGCTAAGTGGTGTTTATGATGATAATGTTGGAGTTGCAATAGCAGGACAACCTTTACTTCCAGTTGATACTGTTCTTCGTGGTGCTGCACCTCTTCAAATGAATTGCACTTCCACATCTGTGACTATCAATTCCGGTACCAATACTATTAATTCTCAGCAAGTTATTGATCCTCTCATGCGTCGTCAATCTCGTAAATACCTTATGAATGAAGCAAGTGAAGCACCTAGCCAACTTGATACAAATTGGCGACTAACAACAGATGCAGGAACTTTTATCGGTCGAGCTGCTTTAATAGTGCCAGTTGGTGCCCCCTTTGCAAATTGGACTGCAGTTGTTAACGCTGGTGTTATTACTGCTGTAGTAAGTGGTGTTAGTTATTTTTATACACCTACAGGCGCGGCACCTCCTCCAGTAGGTTCTTTAATTCAATTAACTGCTCCTGCTGGTTATAATGCATTTTGCTTAGTTACTGTTCTTTGGGCTTCGGGTGCTCCTGTAACTTTAGGTCAAGTTAAAGTATACCAAAAACCCGTTGGTTGTAGCATTTCTAATCAACCAACAAGTGATTATCTAAATAGCAATGGTTCAACACGCGCATCATTTCTACCTTCTAATGTTGTAGATAATGCTGGAACAGTTAGCGTAACTTACAATTTAACCGAACAAGTATATCTTTCACCACTTACCCTATTTTCTAGTGAAAATTTCCTTGCCAATGTTAATACTCTATCTCTTCTCTTTAACTATAGCTCACTTACTAAGATGTTTGTTAGTGCAAATCCCAATGTTGTTATTTCATCTGTAGTTATTGGTAATCCTCGTCTTTCCCTAACTTATATTCAAATTAATCCTGAAGTCATGAGTATTCCCCGTTCTGTATCTTATAACTTTGAGAATGTTGTTTATTTCTCTAAGACTCTTACATGGTCTGCTGGTAATGCAAATCTTCTTCAAAGTGATTCTATTCGTCTTCAGGCAATGCCTTCTCAAATGTATGTGCTAGCACGTATTCCTATGGCAAGCCAGACTATTGCTAATACTAATACATTCCTTCAGTTAGGTCAAGGTGGTAGTGCTCAAAATGGTTCAGCTGGTGTTGCTATAAACATTGGCAATCGAACCGGTCTTGGTGCTTCCGCTAGCACTGCTACATGGTGGCGAATTGCCAAGCGTAACGGCTGGGCTGGTAGCTATAATGAATATCTTCGTTCTTCTTCTTGTATCTGCTTCTCACCTGTTGAAGATCTTGGTGTTGACCCCAGTCTTGATAGTCTCCCTATGACTTCCGGATCTATCAATTTCCAGATTAATGCATATTTTAACGATAACAACGTTCAATATGCTGGTTCCGCTTATGCCGGACAGGTCGAACTCCTTATCGTTGCTGTTTATGCTGGTGTTGCTACTATTACCACAGACCAGATTATGTTTAATCTTGGTGCTCTTTCTAACAATGAAGTTAATGCTACTCTTGCTAGCGCTGGTAAATCCGGTCAAACCTATTCTAGCGAACACGTACAGCCAACTATTCAAGGTGCTGGTCTAGCATCAGCTGGTAAGTATGTTCTTTCCGGAATGGCTAGCAAACATCAGCGTAGCAAACTTAGCATGTAAATAATTAATAATCATTTTATTGTTTTTTTTTCTAATTTTAATTTAATATTAATCAAGATGGATTATAAAACATTTGTAAAACAGAAAATGGCTATGATGAAGTCATCTAGAATGACTCAACCGGAAAAAATGAAAAAAATAGGTCAATTATGGAAAAAACACAAACAACTAAAAGGTGGTGTGCTAGATGATGCTACTCCAGATACTACTACAACTATATCTACACCAGATAAACAAGATACTACTACTACAGATACTACTACAGATGATTCTAAACAACAATCACAACAACCTAAACCACCGGCAATTGAACCTCTAATACCTGTTGATGTAGCTCTAGATAATGGAATTCCACCTATTATTACAATACATCCTAATGTATATAGTAGAAATGCATTAACTTATTTCTTATTTACTAATCTTGAAGATTATCTAGATAGTGATTTTTATAAAAAATATACTTCTAGAATCACTAAAGTAAAACAAATTAAATTTAACACTTCAATCAAAGAAAGAGAAATACCATTCAAGAAATTTAGGATTGCTTTTGCTCAAAATACTTTTACAGATAAAAACCAATGGTACATAGATCCTACTGATGCTGATGAATATTTACAAATGTTACTACAATTAAAAGATGAAGATAAGGTATTTACACCTCTTGAATTTGTTAGTGCTAAATTTATGGCACAAATGGGTCAAAAACGAAAAGACATTGCTATGCAAGATTTATATGCTCTTGCTCTTCGAAAGGATGATGAAATTGCAAAAATACAAAAGGATAATGAAGCAGAACTAGCACGACAAGCTGAACTTGCAGAAGCTAAGCAATCTAGTGCATATTATCAGGGCAAACAAGAAGGCACAATAGAAGGAGTTCAAAGTGTTCCACAACAACAAAGTAGTTCTGGAGGCGATGATTCTTTCTTAGGTGCATTAGGAACAGTTGGATCAACTTTATTATCTTTCCTATAAAATTATTTTTGTGTTTTTTTATCTTTTATAATAATAATAATAAGTTTATCTAGAATGAATAAATACCAAGCTTTTGTAAAAGAAGCAATGGCTAAGATGCCTACTAGTATGTCACCTCAAGAAAAGATGTCTAAATGTGCCGAAATGTATCGTAATCGGGCAGGTGCCTCTGCTAAACCTAAAAAAGCCCGTAAAGTAAAGGGTGGAGTTATGTCTATGGCTTAAATACCTAAACCGGTAAATTTCCTGATAGGAACATGTCTAGAATCTTCTTCTTCTTCATCTGGACTATCAGGGATTATTTCCTTTGTAATTTGTTTTTGTGGTTTTTCCTGTTTTTTGATAGGTTGATTAGTAATAGGTTTGGTTTTCATTCTAGATGTTGTTTTCTTTTTTGGTTCTTCAATAATTTGTTGTTCTAGTTCTTCTTCTTCATTCTCACTATCACTAGGTTGTATTTGTTTCTTTGATTCTCTTTTGGATTTCAATCGTTCATAACTTTGTTTATTCAATATTTTACGTTTTTCCTTATACTCTTCATCACTCTCCATTCTTTCCTTATGCCACTGTCTAGCGTAAGAATTGCTTTTATCTTTGACTTCCTTATATTTCACATATTTTTCTTCTAATGGTTTGATATCACCTAGTTCTTTTTCAATCTTTTTCCGTTCCTCAATGTACTTTCTAAAAGCTTGGTAATCCATTATATTAATTTTATCTTAGAAATAAATTTGATTGCTTTTAACAAAAAAAATATTTTATATTAATAATAAATACCATTAGAATGTATTCTACTCTCAATTCATCAAATGCGCCTTTACCTAAGAATGGTATCTTTATCGGTAGATATGAAGATATGGCTAATTATGAATCAATTACAATAAGCATAAATACTGATACTAACTGTAAAATAGTATCTTACTTATCACCTAATAAATTAACTACTATTCAACAAGAATTTTTAACAACTGCAAATGAAGAAATCACTTTTGTGATAAATCCAATAGCTTATAAATATTTCTATCTTACATGTCTCAATCTAGATAACACAGCACAAACTAGATTAAATTTACAAACAGCATATAAATCAGTAAATATACCAATCACTTCAACACCAATTGGATCTATTCCGTTTGTAAATCAAAGTGGTTCAATTGATGTTTTTACGGGATTAACAGGTATTAATGGCTATTCATTACCTATTTTTATAAATTTATTATCTAAAAATATTACTATATTTGGTAATGTTGATGATTCAACTACATTAACTGTTGCATTTTCTAATGATAACATTACTTATTATGATTCACAATATCAAATAAATCTAAGTGGTGCAACTGATTTTGGTTTTAATTTACCATCAACTTGTGCTATTAAGTATCTAAAAATCAAATCAAGTGATAATGTGACATGTAATTGTTTTGTAAATTATTGTTAAACTTTTTAAATATTTTCTGTTATTTTAATAATATATACAATGGCTTTTCTAGGTAGTGTTTCATTAACCAATCAACAAAATGGTGTTTATTTAGGTCAAGTAAGTTTAACAGGCGGAACGGGTTCAGGTGCAACAGGTGCAACAGGTGCAACAGGTGCAACTGGTGCCACTGGTGCAAATGGTTCTAATGGTTCTAATGGTGCAACAGGCGCAACAGGTGCAACTGGTGCCACTGGTGCAAATGGTTCTAATGGTTCTAATGGTGCGACTGGCGCAACAGGCGCAACAGGTGCAAATGGTTCAAATGGTGATACTGGCGCAACAGGCGCAACAGGTTCAAATGGTTCTAATGGTGAAACCGGCCCAACTGGCCAGACTGGTGCAACTGGTGCAACTGGTGCAACAGGTACAACAGGTTCAAATGGTTCTAATGGTGCGACTGGTGCAACTGGCCAGACTGGCGCGACAGGTGCGACTGGTGCAACTGGTGCGACTGGTGCAACTGGCGCGACTGGTGCAACTGGCGCGACTGGTGCAAATGGTAGCTTTACTTTTAATATTGCAAATAAAGAAATTGTATATTCAAATGGAACTGGTGCGACTGGTAGTAGTGATTTGCAATATAAAAGCAATACTGGTATTATTTCTGTTGGTGAATCTCTTTCTTATACATCTGGATCACCTATTGGCATTGAATCTGCATATTCAAGCTCAAATGCCGAATTCTTCACAGGTATTCTAGCACAGAACAAATCAAATTTAGATGGTGCATCAACTCATTTATTAGTAACAAATGATATTGGTACTGACTTTTCAAATTATGGTGGTTTTGACATGTTTTCAAGCACTTCAACAATACAATACAATCAATTTGGAACTATGCCGAATGCTCTAGGAATTTCATCACAATCAAGCAGTATAGTTTTAACACCGAATGCAGGTAATAGTGAAGAATCAGTAAGAAATAATAATATCATTCTAACTTACTTTAACGGAACCAAAGCGCATATAATCAATAATCAAGGGCAATTAATAATCGGGGCAACAGACCCCTCTTTTTCAACAGGTGGCGGGTCTTATGGAGGAGATAACGGTCAGGTAAATAAGGTTTTAACGACTAACGGGGTTTTAGGCCTTAAATATGAACCTTACGCAGCATATAATTCATATCTAAATTTATATAATGTAAATGCACAGTATGCATCAACTTTTACCGAGGAAACTAGTTTAACTCTATGGAGTCAGTTAAATATTCCATTATTGCCTTTTTTAATAGGTAATCGCATTCTAGTCAAATCTGTTCTGGCATTTGAAACTAATATTAGTGATACAATAACATTTAATCTTAATTTACTTGATAGTGATGGTGTTTTTGTAAGTCAATTACAATCTAGAACAACACAATGTAATAATGGATTACACACGATCCCAATGAATTTTAATTTTATACCACCTGATGGTGATCCGCTAAATTTAGAAATAAAAATTGTTATGAATGGTGGCAGAGTAAGCATAAGCCCGTTGGAATTATATTCTGTTGAAATAGTTCAATTACAACTACCCTTTAGTTAAAATATACAACTAAAACAACTTAAAGAAAATGAGATATAATAAGATAAAATAAGATGTATCAAAACGGGAAAATTTATAAACTTGTTAGTGATAGCACTGATAAAATCTATGTTGGTTCGACATGCAATCCATTATATAAGAGAATAAATCAACATAGACAAGATTATAAAAGAAATCGCACTATATCATCAAAAGAAATAATTAAATTTGAAGATTGTAAAATAATTCTTATTGAGGATTTTGCCTGTGAAAGAAAAGAACAATTAACAGCTAGAGAAAGATATTGGATAGAACAGAATAAAAATATATGTGTAAATATGAAAATACCCACAAGAACTGATAA
>Ga0114980_10001248_pt1 | contig 18235 bp, 10 predicted proteins | sample S_140806_EF_Meta_FD_87018 | JGI IMG/M metagenome (GOLD analysis project Ga0114980, IMG submission 87018) | Freshwater microbial communities from Lake Simoncouche, Canada to study carbon cycling - S_140806_EF_MetaG | ecosystem: Environmental > Aquatic > Freshwater > Lake | place: Lake...
CCAATATCTTATTGGCGGATTTTTTTTATAGGAAAGGATTTTCCAATTTTAAGAATTATTATCTGTCTTCATTATTTTTGATGTATGGCTTCCAAACAATTATTACCCTATTTAGCCCCTAAAAATTGGTGGATTCCAGTAATAGTAGTTCTGGTTACTGCCCTCACACTTAAAGGGGTATTGCTCCTAGGCTTTACCAATTGGGATGATCCTGTATATGTGTTAGAAAATTCCCTTATCCGAAACCTAAAAAACGATGGAATGTTTACGCAGTTTGTTTCGGGTAATTATCACCCCCTTACTTTAATCAGTTTAGCCATTGATTATTCCAAAGGAAAACTCAATCCAGAAGGGTATCATTTCACAAATTATATTTTACACATACTCAATACCCTATTAGTATTTTGGATTATCCTAAGAATAAATAGCAACAATCCTTATTTAGCTGGAGTCTGTGCACTCCTGTTTGGGGTACATCCATTACATATTGAATCGGTTGCTTGGATATCGGAAAGAAAAGATGTTCTCTATTCATTTTTCTGGTTAGCGGCTTGGTTGTTCTATTTACAATATCGCTATACTGGCAAAGTCATATATTTTTTTATCACCCATTTATTATTCATATTTAGTTGCCTGAGTAAAGCTATGGCAGTTACCTTGCCCTTAGTATTATTATTAAGTGATTTATTACTCCAACGAAAATGGTCATGGCGATGGCTAAAAGAAAAAAGCTTACTGGGCTTAATTGCATTAGGTACAGGGATATTAGCAATACGTGCACAAAATTCTGCAAGTGCAATCGGTGCCCCCGCAGACTATTTATATTTTGATCATTTATTAGTAGCCTGCCATGGATTTTTGTTTTATTTATTTAAAGGATTAGTTCCTCTTCAATTATCTGCATTGTATCCCTACCCTCCTAAAATAGACGGCTGGTTGCCTTGGCCGTTTTTAATTGCACCTGTTTTAGTGTTATTAATCGGGGGTATTCTTATTTATTTAAAGAAAATAATTAATTCAGATTGGCTACCCTTTGGAATTTCATTAATGGTAGTTACCCTTTTACCAGTATTACAACTATTACCTGTGGGCAATGCGTTTGCAGCTGACAGATATTTTTATTTGCCCTCGATAGGATATTTTATTTTATTATCAGCATTAATTAATTATCTATATGAAAAATTGCCCCAATTAAAATATTTATTAACAGCCCTTGTATTCGGATATATTGGATTTTGTATTTATTTAAGTTTGAAAAGAATTCCAGTTTGGAAAGACACCTTTAGTTTATTTACGGATGTAAGTCAAAAATTTCCTCAACATCCCGAAGGATGGAATAATTTAGGCATCGCCTATTCTGATGCAGGAAATTATAAAGAAGCGATAAATCATTATTTAAGAGTAATTAAAATTAATCCGGAGTTTGGCCTTACTTTAAATAATATTGGAAATGCATATGGTCAATTGGGAATATTAGATTCTTCTATTTATTATTTAGAAAAATCAATTCGAATTAATCCTGGAAATGCTAGAGCCTATAGTAATTTAGGAAATGCGTATGCCATAAAAGGACGATCTGAAGAAGCCCAAAAGGCATTTGAAAAAGCAATTCAACTAGATCCTAATTTTCATGAACCTTATCATAACTTAGGCGCTTTTTATGCTATACAAGGGAAGTATGATATCGCCTTACCTTATTTTAAAAAATCCATTGAAAAATTAATTGATTATAAAGATGGATGGTTCGGACTGGGGATTACTTATCAAGCTTTAGGCGATACCGTTGCTGCCAATCAAGCTTTATTAAAAGCAGCTCAATTAGGCCATCCTAAAGCACAAGAATTAATGCGTTAATATTCTATTAGGGATAATAAATTTTTGTTTCTGCAGTATGGTGTATTTCTAAGGCATGGTCTGATGCAGATTCACAATGCCCAATAATATATGCCCCCAAATTCATTTTTGATGCCTCTTTAATAATCAATTCCGCTGTATTTAAATCAGTATAGATCTCCATTCGGATTCCCATATTAAAGGTTGAATACATTTGTTTCCAAGATATTCCAGAATGTTCATGTATCTGTTGAAATATCCAAGGTAGGGCAGGAAAATTATTTTTTATTATTTTAATTCCAGCAGGCAAATAATGTAAACATTTGGTATGTCCTCCCCCTGTTGTATGAATCATGCCATGTATTTTATCCTGGTAATTTTTTAAAATCGGCAACAGTAACGGAATAAAAGTCCGGGTAGGACTTAATATTGCCTTTCCTACATTTACTGGAATCTCTGCAGGTGTGTCGGTTACTTTCCAGGGTCCTTGATAAACTACATTTTTAGGAGTAGATCCATCCAGGGATTCAGGATATTTAATTAGATATTCGGAATGTAATAAATCATGTCTGGCACTAGTTAATCCGTTACTTCCAATTCCGCTATTCCAACTTGAATCCCAATTCGTTAATCCATCACTGGCCAATCCAACAATAACATCTCCTTCCTGAACCGTTTTATTCCGAATGATTTTTGATTTTTCTGCTCTCGCATAAACGGATGCATCAACAATAATGGTTCTGACTAGGTCTCCTACATCAGCGGTTTCTCCTCCTGCACTATAAATCGAACAACCATATATTCTTAATTCTTCCAGGAACTTTTCTGTTCCCTGAATTAAAGTTGAAATAATTTCTCCAGGAATTTTATGTTTACTTCGGCCAATGGTAGAAACCAATAAAATATCAGAATAAATTCCAGCACATAATAAATCATCGGTATTCATTACAATTGCATCTTGTGCAATTCCCTCCCAAACCGAAAGATCACCAGTTTCTTTCCAATAAATATAGGCAAGGGAAGATTTAGTACCTGCCCCATCTGCATGCATCACCGATACATAATTATTATCACCGGCTAAATCAGGCAATATTCTACAAAATGCATCTGGAAATAATCCTTGATCAAGATTTTGTATGGCTTGATGTACTTCTTCTTTACCAGAAGAAACCCCACGCAAAGCATATCTATTTTCTTCAGGGATTGACTCCATAAAAAGAATTAATACCCTTTAATTATGCCGAAAAAAAATTAATTATAAACTCCCACCCGGGCGATAATCAAACGACTTAATCCGGAACTCAGTCCGACGATTAATTTGTTCGTCCATATCCGACATTTCAGGGAAAATTAAAGGCTTAGATTCTCCAAACCCAAAATAAGTCAGACGATCCTTTGCTACAGCATTCGCCAATAAATAATCCATTACAGATTTTGCTCTACGCTGAGATAATTCAATATTATATTCTTCAGTACCGTTCGTATCAGTATGAGAACCTAATTCAATTGTAATTTGTGGATTATCCCGCATAATTTTCACCAAGCGATTTAATTCAGCGACGGACTCGTCTCTTAAATCCGCTTTATCAAAATCATAATAAATATTTTGTAATACAATGGGTTTATCTAACTCTATTCTTTCTAATAAGATATCAATATCATATTCCAAATCAACATCCCGATTAATACTGTAGGTATTAAATGCGATTTCATTGGCTAAATATTCTTTTGCATTTCCCATTACGATATAAGATTTATTAGTCGCAAGGGTGAAATTATAGGTCGCGTTTTGGTCAGTTCTAAAAGTATCTAATGGGGTAATTTTACCTTGTCCATCGTCTTCAAACAATATTGCATTAGCAAATGGAATAGGCACTTTAGTATTTTTATCCCGAATCTGTCCATGTACCGTTATTTTATAAACAGGAGTTGGAATTAAAGAAAAATCATAAATATCATATTGACCTACACCCCCTTGACGATTGGAACTAAAATACCCCGCCATTCCTTCAACAATCCAAATTAAATCAATATCATTAGCACTAGAATTTAAAGGCGCACCCATATTTACTGGATTCGACCAATTGCCAATATTTCCAGAAGCCCTAAACATATCATAACCTCCAAATCCTACATGTCCATCGGAACAGAAAAACAATGCCCCATCTCTGCCAATAACTGGCTTCATTTCTGAAAATGCAGTATTAATTTTTGTGCCTGCATTAATTGGAGTTGACCAACCTTCTCCGTTTTTAATCGAATACCAAATATCTAGTTTCCCAACTCCTCCTTCACGGTCAGAAGTGAAAAACATAATTTTTCCATCAGGACTCAAATAAGGGTCTTTATCATAGGTATTGGAAGCTTGCACTTTTCCTCTTCCATCTTGTAATGATTCTCTTTTACCATTTATTCCTGTAACCATTTGAGGCTCTCCCCATTGACGGGTCTCAGGATTGTATAAGGATTCGTAAATACTACAATTTACATCACAAATGGAAAAATACATTTTCTTCCCATCTGGGGTAAACGCAACAGTACCATCATTTAATTTCGTATTCACTGCCCCAGGTAAAAGTTCTGGTTCGGTAAAAGACCCTTTGGGAGTTCGCTTAACATACCATAAATCCGAATAAGCATCTACATCTAACCCTTGATATTCTTTAGAACCTGTAGATCCCGTGCGATGGGAGGTAAATACAATTGAAGTATCTCGATTATAAACCCATAAACCAGGATGCACATCAATAGAGGTACTATTAAATTTTAAATTCCGGATAGCAAATTTTAATTCTTTTTTTAATTCACTAATTGCCCAATCACAGGAAGTAATTTCTTTAGTTGCCATTGCCCCATATAAATCGTTACGATTGGGCCAAACAGTTAAAAATCTTGAAAAATAATATTTAGCAGAATCATAATTCATCAAAACCTTATAGGAGGTTCCTAAATAAAATAAAACAGTATCGTTTTTATTGGGGTCTAAACGATAGGCCTCCTTATAAAAATTAACCGCTTCTTCATCCCTATTCATGAAGGTATTACACCTTGCAATTCGGTATAAGGCAAGAAAATTTTCGGAGTTCTTTGCTAAAATTTCCCGGTACGCAAGTTCCGCAGCTTTAAATTTTAAAGTCTCATAGTAAAGATTAGCCTGCTCATCGAGGCTTTTCTCTTTTTTAGTCCGTTTTTCGTCCAGAGTCTGGGCGGACAAGGCAAAAGAAGCTAGCGTAAGCACGATACATGCTAGCCAGGTTCGCAGGAAGATGCTATTCACGCCGCGTATCATCTTGGTTATAAAGGATTCCTGAAAAGGAGTTCAAACTTAGATAATTATTCATTCACTTCAAATACCTTAATCATCAATACATAATAAACCACAATACATAATCTAATACTAAGATCATGATGGAAGTTTCTACAAAGGTACGAATCCCTGCATTTCTAATCCCATTACTACCAGATTCGGAATAAAATCCATGATAACCAGCAATACAAGCCATTCCCAGCCCAAAACAAGCTGCCTTTAATACCCCCCTACCGATATCGGCCGGCTGAAAAAACAATTGTATCGAACCCCAAAAAACAGGTGCTGATAACGATAAAAAATAATGCGATACCACCCAGCTTCCGATTAATCCGGATGCAACTGAAAACAACATTAATATCGGCATCATCCCACAAATGGCAAACCATCTAGGCATTAATAAAAACCTCCATGGGTCAATAGAAATTAATTTTAGCGCATCCCTTTGCCCGGTGCTAACTAAAGTCGCCCATTCCGCTGCAAATGGAGAAGCAATCCTTCCCGCAATTACAATCCCTGTCATTACAGGAGCCATCTCCATTACAATGATGCGAGCTGACTGTCCCCCTAATAAAGTTAAACTCACTAACCCTTTAAACTGATAAGCCGCCTGCCAAGCAATGGTGGAACCAGCAAAAAAGCCAATCATCAATACTAAGGGAATGGAACGATACCCGACTTGCTCTAAAGCAAGGAATAATCTCTTACGATCTCGAGACCGATATAAAGCAACACTCCGGGAACAAGCTGCATACGCAATCCAACTTCTTAACCCAAACGATTGAATTATGGAAGTAAAACCTCTTTTGAGTGTTCCAGTTTTTTCCAAAGCCTGTCTTTCAATTGTTGTAAGCCCTCGCCAGTAACGGCAGAAATAAAAACTGGAAAATGTCCTTTTAAGCTCCGCTTTATCTCTTCCTTCTGAATCTCATCCACTAAATCCGACTTAGAAACTACAATCACCCGGTCTTTATCTAACAATAATGGATTGTACTTTTTTAACTCTGCCAGTAATATTTTAAGCACTCCTCGCAGATTTTCTACATCTGCAGGTAATACAAATAATAACACTGCATTTCTTTCTATATGTCTAAGGAATTGGGTTCCTAATCCCTTTCCTGTTGCCGCCCCTTCAATAATTCCAGGAATATCCGCCATTACAAAAGAACGGTAATCTCTATATTGTACGATTCCTAAATTCGGGGTAAGTGTGGTAAAAGGATAATCTGCAATTGCCGGACGAGCAGCCGTTACGACAGATAACAAAGTAGATTTACCGGCATTCGGAAAACCGACCAATCCAACATCTGCTAGAATCTTAAGTTCTAAAATAACTGCCTTTTCAATTCCAGGTTCTCCAGGTTGTGCAAAATCTGGGGCTTGACGAGTGGCTGATTTGAAAAAAGCATTTCCCATTCCCCCTCTTCCACCTGGCAATAAAACTACTTTTTGTCCTGCGGTGGTAAGTTCTGCCATTACTTCCCCCGTTTCAGGGTCTTTGGCGATAGTACCCAATGGAACTTTCAAGATAATATCTTCTGCATCCTTGCCTTGACACAATTTATTCGCCCCTGGATCTCCATTATCGGCATGAATAAATTTTCGGTATTTAAGATCCAGCAAGGTCCATAACTGAGGATCTGCCTCCAAAATAATATGTCCTCCACGCCCTCCATTTCCGCCCCAAGGGCCTCCTTGTCGAATGAATTTTTCCCTTCTCCAAGCAACTACTCCAGGACCTCCATTTCCACTTCGGAAGTATATTTTTACATAATCAACAAATGTTTGCATGCATTTTTTTAAACCCGGCTTAAATCGTAGGGGTTTCTAGCAACTGACTGATTCTGCCAAAAATCTCCTCTACTGTTCCAACCCCACTAATTTCAAAATACTTATCGCTCGCCTTATAATATCCAGCCACAGGTAAGGTCTTTTCCTGGTATTCATGAATACGCCTTAAAATGGTCTCTTCATTATCATCACTGCGACCCAAAGCCTCTCCTCTTAACATTAATCTCTGCTTAAGCTCTTGTTCCGGAACCACTAAGCTTATCATCCTGGATATTTTAGAATGATAACCCGCTAACAATTCATCAAGTGCCTCGGCTTGGGCAATTGTTCTAGGAAAACCATCAAAGATAAACCCTTGGGCTTCTGGATGTGCCTCCAATCGAGAAGCAATCATTCCAATTACCACTGCATCAGGAACTAATATCCCTGCATCCATTAATGATTTTGCCTGAATCCCTAATGGACTTTGAGCTGCAATTTCACTTCGTAATAAATCTCCTGTCGAAAGATGTATCAAATGAAACTTTTCTATTATCAATGCCGACTGAGTCCCCTTTCCCGCTCCCGGAGGACCAAACAAAACCACATTTTGCATATGCTGATTATTTTATTCTAAAATGCTTGTCCGCATTAATTACCACAAAAATAACAGGGTTTTGGGGAATCCCTCAAGGAGCTACTCGGAATTGCTCCCAAACCCCAGTATCAGATAGGGAATATACCAACCTGTCGTGCATTCGGTTGGGCCTTCCTTGCCAAAACTCAATTTGTTGGGGAATCAACACATATCCCCCCCAATGTATTGGCCTGTCAATAAATGAATCAGCTGTTTGTGCAATAAGCGCTGAAAATTTGTCCTCTAGCAACTGACGAGATGCAATTCGCTTACTTTGAGGGGATGCAATTGCCCCGATTCTACTATCTCTCGGCCTGGAATGAAAATAATTATCAGACTCCTCCGCTGAAATCTTTTCCACTTTACCTTCTATTCTTACCTGACGTTCCAATTCATGCCAAAAGAAAACTATCGCCCCGAAAGGATTTTTTTCTAACTCTTCCCCCTTCCTGCTTTGATAGTTGGTAAAAAAAACGAACCCCTTTGAATTCATCTCTTTTAACAACACAATTCTAGCGGATGGATGTCCATCTTCATTCACCGTCGCTAGGGTCATAGCATTCGGTTCCGGAAGTTCTGCCGCCAAAGCTTGTTGAAACCAATGATTAAACTGTTGAAAAGGGTCAGGTAACAAATCGGATTCGTTCAACTGACTATTTCGATATTCCTTCCGTAATAAGGACAATGAGTTGTGATCCATATTGCTGTATCTCAAGGTTGCCTAAAAATGTGTAACCCGTCCTTGATATTATTGATTACAAAGGTAAGCAGGCTTATGAGATTTATATACTTCCCATCAACTTAACGCACAAGATTATGGATAAGCAAAACTGAGGATGTATATTCGCCACAGAATGTCGGAAGAATTCCCAATAGATAAAGGTCATTTACTGGTTTCTGATCCTTGGTTAAAGGATCCACATTTTCATCGAACAGTAATCTTACTTACTGAACATGAAGCGGAATGTTCTATTGGATTTATCCAAAACAAACCCTTAACGCTTACTGTGGGTGATGTGTTAGAAGATTTTCCTTCCCCAGAATTGCCCTTGTTCCTAGGAGGGCCAGTAGAAACCGATACCTTACATTACTTGCACCTATTCGGTGAAAAAGTGGGTGGACAACCTTTGCAAGGAGGTTTGTCTTGGGGTGGGCAATTTGAAGCAATCCGATTATTGGCCACAAATGGAGAATTACACCCCTTAAATATCCGTTTTTTTATTGGCTATAGTGGATGGGGACCACATCAATTGCAATCTGAATTTTCTGCGGGAACCTGGATTGGAGGTCCTGAATTTGACTTGAAAAATTGGCAAATCCCTCCTGCGGATTTATGGAGAACTACCCTTAGAAATATGGGAGCCGATTTTATTAGTATTGCAAATAGCCCTGAAGATCCTTCCCTAAATTGATTTTTACAATTTGTCCTAGGTTTTATGTAGGGACTATCCACATTATTGCTATTTTTACGTTCTATTTCCTTAACCCTAAATCAACTGCTGAACAGCCTATCGAAGGAATTTTACTGAATTTATTTCCAAAGCGATTCGTCTGATTTTAATTTAATTCATAGCAGTTGTCGGTTACTTCGGTTTCCATATTATTTTATTTTTTCTCTCCGATCTTCTATAATCCGGAGTTCGGGCATTCTACTGTTCAATCTGAGGATTTTATTTTTTCTTCCGCCCCTGCAGCCCCTAACTGGTGGTTTGTTGATGGGGATACCTCTCAACTTAAATATCCATTTGAAGATAAAAAATATGACGCAAGTACTCCATTAGCTGAGTCCCCTTTATTCCTCTCTACCAATGGCTCCGTAGATACCAAATATGAAATGTCTCCCGATGGTAAAGGATTTTATATTTATGAACAAGTAGGGAATGAACAAATTCGCCCTCCGTCCTATATGCCTATGGATCAATTCCGAGAATATATGGAACAAAAAAAGGATGCTGAATATTTAAATCTCCTATCACAATCTGACAATGGTTCTTCCTTAGATAATAAGGTTCCCCCAATTAATGTAAATAGTGGTTTATTTAAAGATATTTTTGGAAGTGGTAGTGTACAAATAATTCCCAATGGATCTGCATTATTAACGTTCGGCGGTAGAGTAAATAGAAATAGAAACCCCAGCCTTACTATTCAACAACAAAAGAATTTTCAATTTGTTTTTGATCAACAAATTCAATTTAATGTAGTAGGTAAAATAGGAGAAAAATTACAATTAAAAGTAAATTGGAATACCCAGGCAAATTTTGATTTTGAAAATCAATTTAAAATAGATTATACCGGTACCGAAGATGAAATTATTCAAAAAATTGATGCCGGTAACGTAAGCTTGCCGCTACAAGGTTCTTTAATTACTGGAGCACAAAATTTATTTGGAATTAAAATGGCCCTTAAATTCGGCCCTTTGCTCGTAACCACAGTAGCTTCTCAACAAAGAGGAAAACAAAATACTATTACCATTAAAGGGGGCTCCCAATTAACTGAGTTTAATAAAAAAATTGATGATTATGATGAATGGCGACATTTTTTCTTATCCCATTATTTTCGCTCTCAATACGAATCTGCATTATCGAATTTACCCGCGTTGCGGCCCAAAATTAGAATTAACAATATTCAGGTTTGGGTAACGAACCCGAATAATGCTTCCACCGCGAATTTAAGAAGTGCTGCTGGCTTTGTTGACTTAGGAGAAAATAGCCCTGCCTCTAATGGAAAAATATATAACCCTATTGTTGCCGCCCCCAATACCTCCTACACAAACCCGGATAATCGCGCAAATTCATTATACACAACTATAATTGGTACCACGTCAGGAAGTACTCCTAGAAATAGAAATGATTTAATATACCGTGATAATGCAGTAGCAGCAAGTCGTTTAAATATTCGCCCAGGGCAAGATTTTGAAGTGACCGATAACATGAAAATGTTAAATGAAAATACCGACTTCAGAATTAATAGAGAATTAGGATATATCTCCTTAAACACAAAATTAAATAACAATGAAGTATTATATGTGGCATATGACTATACCTTAATCGGGGACCCTAGTAATACCGTTTATAAAGTAGGAGAATTTTCTCAAGATGTTCCCGCAAATATTCAAAATCCAAATTTATTATTCCTAAAATTATTAAAACGTTCCAGCGTAAATCCTGTTGATGACCAAAGCCGACAATATCCTGCCTGGGATTTAATGATGAAAAATATTTATAATATCGGAGGTTATAATTTAAAACCAGACAATTTTCGATTAGATGTATTCTTCCAATCTACCGGAGGCGCAGGCGATATTAATTATTTACCCTCAGGTGCAGTTAAAAATATTCCCTTAATTCAGGTTACGTTATTAGATCAATTAAGAAATAATAGTGAATTAGGCGCAGATAATTTATTTGACTTCTTAGATAAAAAAACAGTTGATGCAGAAAAAGGATTAATTATTTTTCCAGTATTAGAACCCTTTGGTTCCCATTTAGCCACGAAGCTGCAAAACAATCCTAGAGATATTAATCAATTTGTTTTTTCTACTCTATATTCCAGAACCCGCGCCGATGCAATTGCCTTTTCTCCTCAAGTAAATAGGTATTTTTTGAAAGGAAGTTACCGTTCCGCTGTGGGACAAGAAATTATGTTGAACGCTACTAATTTATCCCCCGGATCTGTTAAAGTCTCTGCTGGTGGCGCTCAATTAACCGAAGGAACAGATTTTACAGTTAATTACCAGGCTGGACGAGTAAGCATCACAAACCCCGGAGTTTTAAGTTCCAACCAAGATATTAAAATAACTTTCGAAAGTCAGACCTTATTTAATATGCAACCTAAAACAATGGTAGGTTCCAGATTTGATTTGACCCTCACCAAACATTTAAAAATTGGGGGAACAATCATGCATTTAAATGAAAGACCTATCACCCAAAAAATTCTGTTAGGGGATGAACCTATTTCTAATACTATTTGGGGAACCGATATTGCCTGGAAAGCGGATTCGAAATTCCTGACAGATGCTTTAGATAAACTTCCGCTTCTCAGCACCAAAGAAGTTTCCTCCCTAACTTTTGCTGGTGAATTTGCACAATTAATTCCAGGTTTACCTCGACAAGTAAAAACAGATAAAGAAAAAGGAATTTCATATTTAGATGATTTTGAAAGTACAAAATCAGTACAAGATTATTCCAGTCCCTATCAATGGCATCTCGCTTCTTTCCCTACCGGTTCTGATGTAGTCCGCCCGAGTGGGAGTGATCTTGCCCCAAATTTTAATCGGGCAAAATTAGCTTGGTACAGAATTGATCCCTCATTTTATAATTCTCCTAAAGATTATTTTTCGGATACTCGAAAATTAGAAGTTTTATCCGATCATTATCAACGACAAATCGCACCGAGAGAAGTATTTCCAAATTTAACGCCTACCGCAGGTAGTAATTTATTATTGGATTTTATTTTACATTATATGCCTACCGAACGGGGGCCCTATAATTATAATGCCAACCCCGGAGATATTAATCCTGCAAATGGTAAATTTATTCGACCTGAAGAAAATTGGGCAGGAATCCAACGTCAAACGAGCGGTAATACTGACTTTGAAGCTAGCAATGTTGAGTTCATTGAATTTTGGGTGATGGATCCTTTTAAGAAAAACCCCCAAGCTGTGAGTTCCGGTGAATTGGTCATTAATCTTGGTAAAGTAAGTGAAGATGTAATTCCCGATGGATTTAGAAATTTTGAAAATGGACTTCCAGCGGATGGCTCTGATTCCAATACGGATACCTCTGCTTGGGGAAGAACACCTACCGTAAATCCACCTACCAGTAATTTTGATAATAATCCAGATGCCAGAAAATTTCAAGATGTTGGTCTGGATGGAAGTAATAATGATAAAGAAAGAGATGTTTTCTTTAGAAATTTTTTAGATCAAATGAATTCTTTATCAGGTGGAAATTCGAATGTAATGGATGCCTTGAATAATGACCCTTCAACCGATAATTTTAAATTCTTTACGGATTATCCTACCGACTCTTCTATTACGCATAGATATAGAAATTTTAATGGCTATGAAAACAATTCGCCTGTACCGCAGGGGGGCGGCAGTAATGGAGTTCCTTCTAATTATCAATTTCCCGACAATGAGGATATTAATCGTAGTGGTACCCTAAATAATATTGAAGAATATTATGAATATAAAGTAAAAATGAACCCTTCGGATTTAACCGTAGGAAGAAATTATGTGGTAGATAAAATTCAATCTCAGGTTAAATTAATAAATGATGTTACAGAAACAATAACCTGGTATCAATTCAGAGTTCCATTGACCAGTGGACGACCTATTAATGGTATTCAGAATTTTAAATCTGTTGATTATATCCGGATGTATATGAAAGGATTTTCAGAAGAAATTATTTTACGTTTTGCAAAATTTCAATTAGTAGCAACCCAATGGAGAGCTTATCGGGGAAATGTAGGAGATGATGGGGAAGTTATTATTAGTGACCCCTCCAATGACCCTTCTTTTTTTGAATCCGCTACGGTTAATATCGAAGAAAATTCCTCTAAATCTCCAGTTAATTATGTAATTCCTCCAGGAATTAATCGTCAAAACAATCCGGGTGATCCAACCACCAATACACAATTAAATGAACAAGCATTAGTGTTGCGTACTTGTAATTTACCAGATGGAGAAGGACGAGCTGTATTTAAAAATGTTAGCTTCGATTTTCGTTCCTACACCCGACTTAAAATGTTTGTGCATGCCGAGGCCGCTGCTGCACCTGCTATTTCAAATATTACGAATACCGGAGATATAAAAACATTTATGCGAATCGGTTCTGATTATTTACAAAATTATTATGAATATGAAATTCCCTTAAAACCTACCCCACAAGGTCAATATAACCCATCAGCAGATATTGAAGATGCGCCTCGTTATGATGTTTGGCCTACTGAAAATGCGTTTGATATTTCTTTGGAAGATCTTACAAAATTAAAATCAGAAAGAAATGCAAAATTAAATACCGGACAAATTGGATTAACCGATAAATATTCCATAGTAAACAGTTCAGGTCATAGAATTTCTATCATTGGAAATCCACAATTAAATAATGTTAAAAATATAATGGTCGGAATTCGAAATCCGAAAGATGGAAATGGCCCCATTTGCGGAGAAATATGGATTAATGAATTACGCGTTACAGATTTTTTTCAACAAAATGGATGGGCAGCAAATGCTCGACTAAATCTTAAACTCGCCGATTTTGGAAATATAACTTTATCAGGTGCCCATAGTACGCCGGGCTTTGGTAGCTTAGAATCAAAAATGAATGACCGAAACCGATTCTTTGCCACGAGCTATGCAACCCAAGGCACTTTTGAAATGGGAAAATTTACCCCCAAAAACTGGGGCCTTCAAATTCCAGTATATCTTACCTATGGAGAGAGTTTTAAAGATTTTCAATTTAGCCCTTTAGACCCAGATGTCGTTTTTACCCAATCCCTTGAAGCCATTCCTCAAAAAGAAACCCGCGACTCCATTAAACGTGCTTATCAGGATTATCAATTATCTCGAGGATATTCTTTTAATCAAGTACGTAAACAAAGAATGAATCCCAATAAAAAAACAAGACTTTATCAAATTGAAAACTTTGCCTTCACTTATGGATATAATGAACAATTTCAAAGAAGTCACCTAATTGAAAAACAATTAAATCAAACCTGGAATGCTGCAGTAGATTATAATTATACTTTTAGAAATAAACCGGTAAAACCGTTTAAATCTAAAAAAGCGGACGGCCCTAAAAATTTATTAAGAGAATTTAATTTTAATTATTTACCCAAAAGTATTGGCGTAAATATTACCGGTAATCGCCAATTCGAAGAACGACAATTTAGATCTACTGCTAATACAGCTCCAGTAGCCCCTAATTACACCACCAATTTTTTAGTTAATCGAAATTATAATTTACGATGGGATTTAGCCCAATCCTTAGGACTTACCTACACCGCAGCAAATGTCGCCAGAGTAGATGAACCTTATGGAAAAATTGATACCCCAGAGAAAAAAGATACTGTTTTGAAAAATCTATTTTCAGTAGGTAAAGATTCAGCCAATAGCCGTTTTAGAACCATTAATTTCGGACGGAATTTAAATTTTAATCAAAGTGTAGCATTAACGTATAAATTACCTTTTGAAAAAATCAGATCGCTCAATTTTATTTCTTCCCAAGTATCTTATACATCAACCTTTAAATGGGAAACAGCACAATTACAAAATCAATCCTTAGGAAATACTATTGGAAATTCAAGAACCATAACAGCTAGTCCGTCAATTAATCTAGCAAATCTTTATAAGAAATTCCCTAAAATTCAAAAAGCACTAGATCCTAAAAAACCCCTTTCCGTTTTGGCGGATACTTTACCCCATAGATTTGGAGCAATTAAAGCCGTTGGAAAAGAATTATTGCGAATTATTTTAAGTATGAAAACCTTTGATTTAAATATTCAGGATAATCGCTCCACCATTCTGCCTGGATATATTCCACAAACAGATAATTTTGGACTTGACTTTGGCTATACTCCACCCGATTCATTTGGCAGTGAATTTCCGAAAGGAATTCCACCCGGAATTCCCTTTATTCTTGGAAGTCAAAAAGACATTCGCCCTCAAGCTGGAAGATCTGGCTGGATTTCTCGAGACCCTGCATTAGCAAGCCTTTTCTCCCAAACTAAATCTCAAAATATTACTGGTAAAACAGGTTTTGTTTTATTCCAAGATTTAAAAGTGGATTTATCCGCAAATCGAACGACTACCGAAAATCGCTCCTCCGTATTTAGTTATAATACCCAAGCCGGACAATATGTAACCTCCAGTGAAAATATTACTGGGTCTTATTCCATTTCTTATATTGCCATTAATTCCCATTTTGGAAAAGTAGATAGTACTTCAGCAGTATTCGACAGATTCTCTGAAAATCGAAAAATAATTTCTAAACGATTAGCTAATAATAATCCGAATTATTCTTCCCTAAATCCGAGATATGAAACCGCCGGCGATTATTTTAGCGGATATGATGGATCTCAGCAAGATGTTTTAATTCCTTCTTTTTTATCCGCCTATGGCCCCGGAAATGTAAATCTAATCGGATTAACGGCTATGCCTCCAATCCCTCTCCCCAATTGGAATATGACCTATTCTGGACTTAGCAAGTTACCCGGAATGAAAAAATTATTTAACACCATCACCCTTACCCATGCCTATAGATGTACTTATGCTGTAGGAAATTGGGTGAAAAATTTATCCGCTACAGACGTTGATAAAGATGGATATGCTCAAGAAAGCATCGACCTCCCAGATGCCACAGATAAAAGTGGTAACCTCAGAAGAATGTTTAATTTCCAACCTTTAAAAACAATTAACACGATTTCCCTCCAAGAACAATTTTCTCCTTTTCTTGGAATGAATTTTATTTGGAAAAGTGGACTCACTACTGGTTTGGATTATAATCGGGATAGAACACTTTCTTTTAATATCGGGAATAAACAATTAACTGAAGGAAAAACAAGAGATGTATCCGTAAATATTGGCTATAGAAAAGACAAATTAAATCAAAGTATTCGATTATTTGGTAAAGTAATTAATTTAAAAAATCAATTAAATGCAGTTTGCAGAATTTCAATACGAAGCACCAAAACACATAATAGAACCTTAGATTTGGAAGGTCCAGACCCCGTTACACAAGGAACCACAACCATTAATATTGCCCCATCTGTAGATTATACCATTTCAAAACGATTAAATGTAAGAGCCTTCCTGGAACATAGTATTAACAGGCCTTCCGTGGCTTCCTCTTTCCCTACTTCATTTACTAATTTCGGAATTCAATTAAGATTTTCTTTAACTGGATAATTAAATTAATACCGATAAAATAATCTTACAAAAGGCGCTTTAATAATTATCCAAATATGCGCAAACAAGGTGGGAAATATTCCAAAATGAAAAGCTAAACAATTATATCTTTCTATCATCGCTTCCCGATATCGGGTACCTGAAACCCCTCCAGTTTCAAAGACACAAATTATCCCATTAACGCTTTTAGTGCTAGCTCCTGTTTTTAATATCCGTATTAACCAATCTAAATCTCCTGTAATTTTATATTTTAAATTATATTCAGGTGCAATACTTCTTTTTACGATTGTCGCTTGATGACTTACCTTTAATCCTGTTCTTAAATCCGATAATTGCAATGTGGATGGCACTCCTCCCCGACGTAAACCTAAATCCTTACCTTCAGGTGTAATCATCTTTGCATCCCCATATAATACCCCAGCACCGTTTACCTTATATAATCGTGTAATTACTTCTGCATCGGAAGCACAATCTCCAGCATTTAAAAACCATACATAGTCCCCAGTTGCTAATGAAAGTCCTTTATTCATTGCATCATAAATTCCTCCATCTTTTTCACTTACCCATTTTGAAACAAAATCTCCAAAGGAAGTAATCAACGATAGGGTTTCATCACTAGATCCTCCATCAATAATAATCCATTCGAAATTTTTATTATCCTGATTTCGTAAACTTTCATAGGTCTTTTGTAATGCTTTCCCTGCATTCCACGTAACCGTAATGACACTTAACCAAGGCATGAATTATTGAATTTCTTAAATATAATTGTGAACTAAAGATTAAAATTAACCCAAATCTCACTTCCATGAATTTTCCTTCTGAAATAGGTGTTAAATTGCTTAACCATGACAGGATTTATTTTTTCTGAATTTCGCCCCGACGAAAAAAACACAACCCCATTCCAGGGTCTATTCGATATATTCCGACAAATCCTGCTCATCACCTCCGGAAATGTTGGGGAAACTTTAGAATGGATGAATGAATTGGATCGAAAATACACCCTCACCTCCAATTCCTACGGAATGGGTGATTTTATAGAAGATTTAAAAAATAAAGGATACTTAAAAGAAGGTGAATCTGAGGATCTTCATATATTACCCTCGCTTGAAATTTCTTTGCGCCAATCGGCATTAGAAGAAATATTTGGCAAACTTAGAAAAGGAAAATCCGGGGAACATCAAACCCCCCATATTGGCAAAGGAGATGAAGATAGTGCCGACAACAGAAGTTTTAGATTTGGAGATGCTACTGATCAAATTGAATTTTCGGAATCATTTAGAAATAGTCAATTACGAAATGCACTTAATGCAGATTCTTCATCTTTATTAGAAGAAGATTTAGTCGTAAGAGAAAAAGAACATCGCACCCAAACGGCTACGGTATTAATGATTGATATTTCTCACTCCATGATTTTATATGGGGAAGATAGAATTACTCCCGCAAAAAAAGTAGCATTAGCGCTGGCGGAATTAATTCGCAAAAAATATCCACGCGATTTATTGGATATTATTGTTTTTGGTAATGATGCTTGGCCAGTTACCTTAAAAGATTTACCCTATTTACAAGTAGGTCCTTATCATACCAATACCGTGGCAGGTTTAGAACTTGCCCTCGATATTTTAAGAAAAAGAAAAACACCCGGTAAACAAATATTTATGATTACCGATGGAAAGCCAACCTGCTTAAAAGAAAAAGGAAGATATTATAAAAATTCATTTGGACTTGATCCGAAAATAATGAACCGTACTTTCGATTTAGCCGATCGTTGCCGAAAATTAAA
>Ga0114980_10001249_pt1 | contig 18215 bp, 6 predicted proteins | sample S_140806_EF_Meta_FD_87018 | JGI IMG/M metagenome (GOLD analysis project Ga0114980, IMG submission 87018) | Freshwater microbial communities from Lake Simoncouche, Canada to study carbon cycling - S_140806_EF_MetaG | ecosystem: Environmental > Aquatic > Freshwater > Lake | place: Lake...
TACTTGGAAGCAAATCATGAAAGACTTACCATCTGAACCAGTGAACGTCATTAAGGAAGATGCTGTTTCGGATCAAGTATTGTATGTAGGAACAGATGGTGGATTGTATGTGAGTTTGGACGGAGGTAATAGTTCTATGGCTTGGACAAAAGGTTTGCCAGCAAGTGTTCCTGTGCATGACTTAGAGATTCACCCAAGAGACCATGAGATTATTTTAGGTACCCATGGCCGTAGTTTATATGTAGGTAAATTAGATGCTTTAAGAAAGCAATTGAAATAAATTAGCTGTTGAATAAAAGAGGGCTAACTAATTTTTAATTAGTTAGCCCTCTTTTTGTTTAAAATTTTTTTCAAAACTTTTCGTCCTATAATTATTTTTTCGTCTTTCTTTCTTTCTTTTTCTTTGATTTTTAAACTAAGCTTTTAAATAAGCCTGTTCTTTTTGAACTAGTAAATCAAATACTTTTTGTAAAATAGGGGAGTCGGTTGGAATAGCGGTTGTATCTATTTTGCTAATTGGAATAATACGTTTTGTAGAACTGGCAATGAATGCACCTTTTGCAGTATTGATTTCCTCAAGGGCAATTGGTCTTTCTTCGACGTTGATGCCATTTGCAGATGCTTCTTCTAAAATATTTTTTCTAGTGATCCCTTTTAAGATTTGGTCTTTAGCAGTTACAATATGTCCTTGTTCAGAAATTAAGAAAAAATTGGACCTAGGACATTCTCTAATCATCCCCTCATGCGTGTATAAAATATCTTGACCCCCAAATGCTTTTAGTTGAGGTTGTAAGTAAATGGCCATCAAGTAATCGGTTGTTTTAACCTGAGGTAATTGACGTTGAAAAGGATGACTCATTAATGCAAAAGGACTCACAGAAAAATGATTGGAAGGAACTGGTAAGGGTTGTTGAATAATCGTCAACCTTGGTTGCTCCAAAGCATAGCCATCCGAACTATCTCCTCCAGAAACAATTAATTTCAGACCAGAATAGGGCATATCATTTTTTGCCACTAATTCCATCACAATCTTCAAAATGGATTCCTTTGATTGAGGCACATCCATATGCATCATTGCTGCGGATTGGTACAAACGGTCTAAATGGTCTTGAACAAACAAAGGCTTGTTGTCCACCACCCTTAAGTAGTCAAAAATGCCATAGCCTCTTTGAATCAGTAAGTCGTTCAAAGACATGCCGGTTTGGCTAAAAGGGCTTATTTGTTCGTTGTAATAACAGCTGGTATGTTCCAAGATGGTTGTTTTGGGGTAAAATTAGGGATTATTAGTACAATTACTGATTATTACTACAATCTATCGTATTTAATTAATTTATAATATATATAATATTGTTAATGTGTATCTAAGCTCGTTTTCAACATTAATATAATATTAAATGAATAATTTCTAAGAATTTATAGATAATTATCTAGTGTTTGTTAATATATTTAACATACTGCACGTCCCCCGTCTAAGTACCTCCCCCTAACTTATTGGTGTAAATTATTTTGTTTTTTTAATTAATTAACAAGTTTTGTTTAAACACAAAGCAGTAATTATTTTTTTATGATGTTATCTACTACTACAGTAAGAAAGTACGTTTTCATTTTTGTACAGTTTTTTCTATTTCTGAATTTTGCAAAAGCAGAAACAAAAAACTTTTCAAATGAATTGCCTAAGGCATATTTGACAAACAGTGAAATAGTTTCGCCTGTTCTCTATGCAAATGGTTCTGGAACAATCACCAGAACAGCAAACTTATCAAGCTTTAGCGCTTGTTTTGGGACTGCATCTAGTATCCAAACTTTTACTGTAGCTGGTACATTCACCACTACAAATAATACAATCGTTTTAACTGCGCCTGCTGGTTTTGAGTTATCAGTAGCTAGTGGTGCATATTCTAATACTGTCACGATTACACAAGGTTCTGGCACACTGACTACTACAGTGAATATTAGATTAAGCGCCACTGCTGCAGCTGGAACATATACTGGTACACTTAATATTACTTCTTCAAGTGCTTCAACAGATTTAACCATCTTAATGCCAAGCTCTACTGTAACAAGTATCCCAACAGTAAATGCAATTACAGGTACTTTAAGTACCTGTATTGGCGGATCTAATACTCTAACTAGCACAACTACTGGAGGAACTTGGGCGAGTAGTGCCACAGGAATTGCTACTATCGGTGCAACAACAGGTATTGTGCAAGGTGTGGCATCAGGAAATGCCACAATCACGTATACGGTGGCAAGTGGGGTAAATAGTGCTTGTACAAATTCTACAACAGCAGTTGTTGTTGTGAATGCTTTACCAACAGTATCTATTGGGTCAATTGAAACCGTTTTAAGCAACGCAACTAGTTTTACTATTCCATTAGCTTCAACTACTGGAACACCTGATCAATATTCAATCACAGCTGGCTCTCCAGCTATGAGTTCTTTTGTTGCCGTAAGTGCGGGTACTATTTCTGGTACAAGCATTAATGTAACTTTACCTGCATCTAAAACTGCTGGTAGTTATGGATTTGCATTAAGAGTTAAAAAAAGCACAACAGGTTGTGAATCTGCAGCATCTAGCACTTCTTTAGCTGTTGCTAAAATAATAACTACTGGAACAATTTCTGCATTTACAACTTGTATAGGTACTGCTTCAGCAAGTCAAAGCTTTACAGTAACAAGTTCAGACTTAACCAATAATTTGACAATAACTGCACCTTCTGGATATGAAGTTTCTAGAACTTCTAGTAGTGCTGGATACCAGGACACTGTTGTTTTAGTTCAAACTTCTGGTGCTATATCAGCAACTCCTATTTATGTTAGGATTAAAGCCTCTTATCCAACAACTGGTACAACTTCTAATTCAGAATATATTTCATTAGTATCTTCTGGAACAACTACAGTCAATATTTCGCTTCCTAGTTCTACAATTAATGCTTTACCAACTTTAACTGTTACAGGTAGTAAATTTTATACTGTTGTTGGAACAAATTTAAGTTTAACTGGATCAGCAACTGCTGCTTCAAGTAATACTTGGAGTTCTTCCAATACTGCTGTAGGAACAGTTTCTTCTGCAACAACATCAGCTACTTTTGTTCCTGTAGCAAATGGCTCAACTGATGTAACTTATAGAAATTTGGCTGGTTGTACTGTTACAAATACTATTATTGTAGGGCCAGCTATACCAGCATTAAGTTCTGTTACACCTGGGCAAACAAAAAATTATTTAAGATGGACTGTGCCAGCGATTCCTCCAACTTATGTAGATTCTATTCAAGTTCACCGTGCAACAGATAGCTTAGGTACGTATGCAAAAATTGCTACTGTATTCAATGACACTAGCAGTAAAAGTGCTGGAATTAGTTCTTATGGTAAGCCTGTTAATTTTAGTCAATATACCTATTTAGGTAGCTTTAATGGTTCTGAATATTATGTTAGTAATTCAAATTTGACTCAATTATGGGGCGATGCTCGAAATACTGCTATAGCGGAGGGTGGACAATTGGTTTGTCTTGAAACGCCAGAAGAAGCTGCTTATTTCCAGGGTAGATTAGGTGCTATAATTGGAGGCACTTCAATATGGGCAGGAGGATACCAAATCAATAATTTAGCTGAGCCTAAGGGAAATTGGTATTGGGTAAATGGCCTTCCAATGACTTTAGATATGGCGGGTACAAATTTTGGTAATAATTCAGGTGAACCTAATAATTCAGGTGGCGAGGATTATTTAGAGGTATATAACTCCGGTTGGAATGATTTGTACAATACTTCAAAAAGATTTGTAATCGAATACGATGGCAAATCAGGTTTAAATAATCCTAAATATACAGATGCCAACTTAACTGATGGCACTAAATACTTCTATAAATTAAGTTCTTTCACAAAATCAAATGCTGCAGTATCAGGGTTTGGTAATATTAAAGGTGCAACACCTCAAGCTGGTATTAAACTACCTAATACTTTAACTGCTAAAACAGTTTCAAATATTGTTAAATTAGATTGGAAAAACGAAGCATCACAAGCAGCGGGTAATTATGAAATTCATCGTTCTTTAGACACCTTTAAACTCACTTCGTTTATAGTAAAAACATTAGCAAATACAACCACTAGTTTCTTGGATTCGAATCTAGCGAATCAAGTATACTATTATAGAATTAAAGCAGTGGATGCGAATGGGGTAGAATCTTCTTTCTCTGATATTATTACTACACAAAAAGTAACAAATAAAATTTATGTTGCTACAACAGGTAATGATGCAAATCTAGGAAGTTCAGATAGTCCATTAAAAACACTTTCTAAAGCATTAACGAATTCATTTAATGGAGATACAATTGTATTGGCAAATGGAACATATGCTAACACAGCTACACTTCAAATTTCTAAGCAGGTATTCATTACATCAAATTATTTAATTAGTAAGGATACAAATGATATTGCAAAAACTATCATCACTGGAGGAACTGGATTTACATTATTCAATACAGCTTCACCTCATCCTAGCTTTACTATTTTTGGTTTAACAATACAAAATCATGGTAGCTTTTTGATTGTACCTAGTTCAACTGTGGTTATTGATAGATGTATTCTTAATAATAATGGTAATGCTGCAGAATTATATCAAAATATAATTGTACTAAGAAGTAATTCTAGATTGATTAATTCAACTATAACAAATAACAAGGGAATAATTCAAATTTATGATAACAATACTAGAGTGGAGCGAAATAAATTCATTGGCAATAAATTTTACAGTTACAATAGTTACTCATTAATTAGAAACTGGGGTAGTAATACCTATATTACTAATAATTTATTTGCAAAAAATGGTGATGATGCAACTTATTCTGATTGTTGTTTAACCAGTATCATTAGAGCGGAGGGTTATACTGACACTTTGTTTATTGTAAATAATACATTTGTTAGTAATAAAAATACTGGTATTTTTATTCAACAATATCAAGATAAAAAGACTGTTATTGCCAATAACTTATTCTTTAATCCAGCCGGCGATATTGCTTTCCAAAAAACAAATAACAACTCATCTTATAATGGTGCTACCATTATATTAAATAATACATTAACAGATTCAGTTGCTAAGTATCCTAATGCAGGTAATTTTAATGTGTATGAAGCCAATAATATCTACGGTCAAGACTATAGTAGAATGCTTGATACGATCAATTTCAAACCTCTAGCAACCTATATTGGTATTGGTATGGGTGCTCAAGTATTAAATAAAATAAAAGATTTTTATACAGTACCATCTTATGGTTTAGACAGTGCATTTAGAACAACTAAAATTGATATTGGGGCTCATATATTTGATAATCCAATTCCGTCACCAATTTTAGATAATGTTGAAGGAGGCGACAACTTGAATACTGTATTGATTTTAAAACCGTTTAGTCCAGAAAAAGTTGAAGGATTTGCTATTTATAGAGCTGCTGAACAGATAGCAGATACGAATACTACTTTAGCTCCCATTGCAACTACAGCAAATAGTTCTTTGCTTCAATTTAAAGACTCAACTGTAAAAAATGGTACTAAGTATTTTTACCGTGTAAAGGCTATATTAAAAGGTACTACGGCTAAAACTTCATTTAGTAACCAAATAAATATTACACCTAATGTTCCTCCAAGCAGAATAGATTCTTTAACTATATCTTCAGCTCCAAGAACAGCATTTTTGACATGGAAAAAATTGACAACACCTGTAAAATATTTGGTTTTAGGAGGAAAAAATAAAGACAGTTTATCTGTTTTAGGAAATGGAATTGATACTAATTTTTATAAAGTCAGCAATTTAGTAGCTAATACAAATTATTGGTTTGCGGTTAAAACAATTGATTCTGGTGGGGCAGTAAGTAAATCAAGTAATATCGTTCAACTAAAATTAACGAATTCTTGGTTTGTTGATACATTGCCAAATACCATTCAAATTGGGTCGAATGAATTCCCTTTCAATAGTTTACAAACAACAATTGACAAAGCTAAAAATGGGGATACTGTATTGGTGAAGCCAGGTGTGTATGCTTCTTTTATAGTATCCAATAAAAGTATTTTAATTAGAACAACTGGTGGACCGTCTAAGACAAGTATCTCAGATATCAATAAAGTTGGTTATTTAGTGAGAGTAGATGGTAATTCAAATGGGATTAGGCCTTATCCTGTTTCTGTCATTAGTGGGTTTAATATCTCTAATTTCGAGTATTACAATAATATGTCAAATCCATATCCAAATGGGGTGATTTCCATATACGAAAATACAAGTCCAATCTTTGAAAACTGTATCATACAAAATAATAAATATAAGCCAACAATTGCATCACAAAGTGCAGCACCGAAATTTATAAATACGATTATTTCAAATAATGAGAATTTGTTTTGGATACCTAGTAATGATAGTGCGCAGTTAAATTACAATACCGTAAGTTTTGTTAACTCAAATATTATTAGTAATTCATATTGGGGTTATATCAATACTGGTAATAGAAGAAGTAAAATGCCTTTCTTAAACTGTATTATTTGGGATAATGATCGTTCAACAATGTTATTAGATGGTTCAAGTGAAAATCACCTTGTCGTTAATTCTATTGTGGATGATAAAGTTTATTCATTGAAAGCTGGCAATATTAAAAAAGATCCATTATACGATGATATTTCAACTGGTTCTTATCAATTATCTAACAGTTCTCCTGCTTTGGGTAAAGGCGCTCCTTATTTAATCATGGGAGGTGATACTTTATTTGCAGCTTCCAAAGATTTTGAATTCAATGCTAGACCATTACCAGTAGGTTCTTCTATTGATATAGGTGCATATGAAAATAAAAACTATTTCGCAGCTCCTACTTTATTAGAGTTGAATAGGGATGTAAATGATAAAAAGATACTTTCTATCACATTTAGTTATGATTCTACATTGTCCTTGAGTAAATATCAATTATTTAGAGACACATTGAAAACAGCATTAGATACTGTTAAAGTATTCAGAGAGTTAGCAAAAACAACCACTGAAATTGTAGACACGATAACCAATGGTAAAGTACACTACTATGCATTAAAACTTGTTACTACAGATAATAAATTCAGTGGATTGAGTAATATTAAAAATTCTAATGACACCATCAATGTACCTGGTGTTAATTTCTTATCGGATACGGCATCAATAAGATATTTTAATTCAAGTAATAGATTACGCTTTAATTTAATCAACTTATCTACAGATCCTGATATCAATAAATTTCCACATCTAATTTTTTATGATGATAGTTACAGATTAGTTGACAGCAATGAATCTAGAATTGATCAATACGATACTTTATATATATTAAATTCAAGTAAAGGAACTGGAACCAATAGTTTGAAATTAGATTTTAATACAAAATTAAAATTAACATCTAAAGCAGATTATTATCAAAGAATTATGCCTCCATTTAATATTAATTTTGATGATGAATTTGATATTCCAATTATTAGAAGAAGGAATACATTATATGATTATGATCCAAATACAGAGATCATGACTTTAACAGGTAAAATCACCAATAATAAATGGGATTTTAATCATGACTCAACAACTAATTATTATGGAGTATTTTCACGTAATTATGGATCGTTAATAATGGGGGAAATTCCATCCAACTCTACTATTACTAAGAAAATTAGTTATATGACGGGATCACATGAAATGCCAAATATTCGTGATGATGCTGATTATATAGATGGTAATTTTGATGGTAAGCAAGAGTATGTAGTTTCTCCAATGCAAATCAAATGGGCATCTCAATTTTTAAATGAAGGAACAAACTATCAACAAATTAATGCCACTTTAAAACTTATTAAGTTCATTGATGTAAATAATGATGGTATTAAAGATGTATTTGCTACAACTAATTGGAGTAACTGGATTGGATTGCAATCAGTTAGCGGTGCTCCATTAATGGTATTTGTATCTAATAAGAAAATTGGCTCATATGAGTTATATTATACTAATATAGCTCTAGACTATAATTCATCTATTTTTATAGGTGCCTTAAAAAATAATCAAAGTGGAATATTTGTTATAGCTAGAACTAATGGGTCAAGTGCATACAATACATTTAAATATGATATATTAACTAATAAGCTTAATACTAAAAATGTTGATTATAAATTAAAAGTAAATCTACAAGATGCGCGTTTTGATGTGTCTGATGTGAATGGTGACGGCTTCCCGGATGTGACTCAATTTGCAAATTCTGGAGCTATTCAAATTTATTTAAATAACCAATTAGATGGATTTAAGAATGCTGTTCAATTTGACAATCCTTTTATTCGAGATGGTCAAGGCAATAACTATCCATATAATTTCAGATTATTAGATTTAAACAATGATGGGTATAAGGATTTAGTTTGGAATGAATATGCTAATAGAAACAATACCTATGGTACTGGTAGAATTTTAAGAGCTTTGATTCAAACTCCAATTAAATCTATTGTTACACCAACGCTTGTAGCTCCAAAAAATTTAACTGGAGTGAATAATGGGTATGAAATTAAAGTGAAGTGGGATAGGGTATTAAACCAAGCATCAAATAGTATCAATACCTATAATATTAAAATTGACACCTCTAATAACTTTAAGAATGCTAAATTAAATACATTCCACAACTATAGAGCAACCAATTCAAGAGTGCCAATTGTATTAGATGCAATGAAATTTGGGTCTTATACAGATTCGGTTACATTTAAAGACAATGCAGTTAGCTCAACTAAGCCTTACTATATATCGGTTCAAACAGTTAATCCTGATGGATATGTAAGTGCCGAAACTCTATTGTCATTTACACCTAAAGATGTGTTGACAAAGAGTTTAAAAAATATCCTACCAGGTTTATCCAATTCAAGATTGGCTTGGGGTGATTATAACAATGATGGATTAATGGATCTAGCTGTAATGGGTGCTAAAGAAGATGGATCTTCATTTACGGCAATTTATCAAAACAAGGCCGGTGTTTTAACTGATCTTGGATTGACTAATATTCCAATGTTAAATGGAGATTTAAAGTGGGCGGATATTAATAATGATGGCTGGCTAGATCTATTAGCAGTTGGACAATTCTCTGCTAGTAAAAACAGGGTTCAATTATTCACCAACAGAAAATCATTCTTTGAGATTACTGAACCAAGTTCAATACCAGCGCTTAAAAACTCTACTATCGCATTTGGAGATCATGATGCAAATGGTACAAATGACTTAGTGATTATTGGTGCAGACTCTTTGCAGAATCCAAGGTCTTATTTATTGAATAATGATGGTAAAGGTAATTTTGCAATTGATAATTACTTCTTTACTAATCAGATCATCCCTCCTATGTGTGATGGAGACATTCGATTCATTGATTTTGATTTAGACGGGGATCTTGATTTAATCTATGCCGGCAGTAATAAATTAGATAAAGCTACGGCATATGGAATAGGAGGTATTAAAGTGAATACTTTATTAGATCCTAAAAATACAATCAACTATATTAATTCATTTAGCACCAACTATGTACCAGGTTTAAATTTAGCTAATGCCAAATTTGACTTGGGTGATGTAGACAATGATGGGGATATGGATATTGTGCTAATTGGTACTAATCAAGATGGAGGTACCAATACAGTTGCTAGCCCAATTGTAAAGATGATCAAGAATTTATCTAAAGAAAGAAGATCAGGTAATAATTTTAACAATTATATATATACAGAACAATCTATTATTGATAGTGTTGATAAAGGTTCTGTAAAGTTTGCAGATTACAATAATGATGGTTTATTAGACTTAGGCTATACTGGTACAAATAAACTTGGATCACCTACAACTAAGATTTTATTAAATATGGGTGGTTTCAATAATTTTGATACAGTTAGAAATGTTGCCTTACCTCAATATTCATCTTCAACGATTGCATGGGCTGATTATGACAATACAGGAACTGTTGATTTGATTGTTGCTGGGGAAAACAAAGGAGTTAGTGCTTTATCAGTATTTATCAACGAACAAGGGGATAATAAGAATTTAGCACCAGCAACTCCACCAACAGCATTAAATGTGACAGATTTTGGTTTAGGTAGAGTCATGTTATCTTGGACTGCACCTGAAGATGATCGCAGTTCTAAAAACAGTTTGTATTACCAAATTAGAGTGGGTACAACTGCTGGAGGATCGGATGTTATGACTGTTCCTGTTAGTAAAGTGAATGGAAAATATAAACTACTCACATCCAACACGACTTTAATTAGCGGTAATTCCTATTATTTAGAGTTAATGCCAGGCAAATACTATTGGTCAGTCATGGCGATTGACAATAATTTTGAGAGTTCGGATTTTTCAACAGAAGCTAGCTTCTCAATTGCTTATCCTTGGAAGTTTGTAAACCAAGGAGGATTAATTGACCGTAGAATTCAGCCAGTTGACAATCCTGCTTTTGCATGGGCAGACTTCAATAATGACGGCTTATCTGACTTTATATACTTAGGTAGTCAATATGTTTATAGTTCAGGACCAACGGGTATTTATCAGAATAAGAAAAATAGATTTGATAAAGTCACATTAACCGGAATAGAAGGATTGACTGGTTTGAAAAATATTGAAGTAAAATGCGTGGACATCAATGCAGATGGTTTTATTGATATTGTAATAGCTGGTGAAGATCCTAATAATTTTAGCTCAACACCAACCTTTAAGGTATACCAAAATCAGAAGAGTAATTTCTCATTCACTGACGTGACTTCTAAATTTAGTATTCCACAACAACTAAGAACACCAAAATTAGAGTTCTCTGATTTTGATAATGATGGATATTTGGACATGATTTATGGAGGTACTCAAGCGAATGGAACTGGAACTGTTAATATTTATAAAATCAGTAAGGATACAACTATAAAGACCATTCCTAACTTCGCATTTAAAGTGACTACTTTAAAAAATAATTTAGCACAATTAATTAACGCAAATGATCCCCAAAATATTCAATTCTCGTTTGGTGATTTAAATAAAGACAAAACCTTTGATTTAATTACAACTTATGAAGGTGCTGGTTTTGCTCGTTTTACCGATATTTATACGAATGTGTTTGATAGTGCAACCAGTACCAATGTCTTTTCTAAATTTACTGGTATGACGTTGCCAAAAATTAAAAATGGTAAAGTAGAATTAGTGGATTTTAACAATGATGGATTATTAGATATTGCCATGACTGGTTATGCTACAGGCATTGGTGAAATATTCAATGTGTATCAAAATAATTATACAAAAGCAAATGGGTTAAATTTTGTAAACGTGACGACCGCTGGACTACAACCTGTTCAAAACTCCAAAACAACTTGGGGTGATTATAACGGAGATGGCTATCCAGATGTTATTTTCAGTGGTGATAGAGATGGCTTTGGCTATATCACTAAGATGGCTACTTCATCTAAGGGCGCTACTGGATTTACACAGTTCAATGAGTTAGCTACATTCCCTTTTGGTAAATTTTCAAAATTAACACCATCAATGGGAGATATAGGTGGAGATGGTCAATTAGGATTTGTGTTAGTTGGAAGTGAAGCAGACCCATTATATCCTACTAATTTGTATAAATCATTTAGAATTTTACAAAACGTAAGAAATGCTGCTTCTAAAGTAGTGATCCCAACAGCAAATAATCAGGCTAATTCGTATGGACAAAAAGTATCATTGTCTAATAGTTCTACTATTAATGCGAAGAATGTAAGTGCAGCATTTATGCCATTGAATTTCGCAACCTTAATAACAAAGCCATTTGCATCTGATACTGCAAAATTGGATCAGGAATTGAATGAAGATGTTTATTTGTCCAATGCAGCTCCTAGTAGCCCTGAACTTAAAACTTTAAATGTGGTTAAAAAACGTGATAATATTAATTATCTAGTTCAATTCAATTGGAATAAATCAAAAGATGATAATACACCAAGTTCAGGTTTGACTTATTCACTTTCAGTTGGAACTAGTTATGCCAATTCAGATGTGGTGAGTATTGAATCAGATTTAGCTAGTGGTATACAAAAGAAACCACAAGACGGTAATGTTGGAAAAGATACAAGCTGGCAAATTTCATTGCCTCCTGGTAAGTATTATTATTCTGTTCAAGCGGTTGACGCTTCTTATACAGGATCTACTTTCTCTGATCGTAAGATGTTTACCCTAAGCGCACTAGGTGAAGCTAAAGAAGTTACGCCTCCATCTGATATCTTATTCAATGATTCAACTTCTAGTAGTTACTATTTTAGAAAAGGTGATTCTGCAAATTTCAAAGTTGTATTGAAAGCAATTTCAAAAGATGCAACTGCGAAGTACAAGGTATCTTTAGAAACAGGTAGTAACTCAATATTCAATCTTGATGCCGCTACAAGTACATTAACTGTTAAGTCTAAATTAACTGACACTTTATATAAAGTAATTGTAAAAGGTGCTGACACATTAGGAAGTGATCTTGTTAAAACATTCAGCATATATGTTAGACAATCTGCTGATAAAATACTTCTAAATAATGTTGACACAAGTGTTATAAAATACACTAATGGCATAGATTCATCATTATTGGTGACTAGTTTACAGGCGGCTTATTCAACTACTGTTAGCAATGCAAGTACAAACTTTGTATACAAATTAGCTAATGGTGCAGGAGATGTGAACAATGGTTCATTCGTTGTTCGCGATAATGTGATCATTAATAAGCGCAAATTGAACAGTGCGGATACATTAACAGTAAGGGTAAGTGCAATTGATGATTTTGGAATCAATACGGATAAAATCATTAAATTTATTTCTACTTGTGTAACCAAACCTAGTTTATCTGTGGTTTCAAGTGCTGCTGCTATATGTAGCCCTGGTACTATCAACTTAACGGATACCAATTATAGAAAAGGAAGTCTAGGCGCATTTAGCATCAGTTATTTCAACGATGCAAATGAACTTACAATGACTAAAGATTCTACTAAAGTGGCTACATCTGGTACCTATTATATTAAAGCAACCAATGCAGATAATTGTTCTGTAATTAAGCCAATTAGTATTGTCATTAATCCAAAACCTGCTAACCCAGTAGTGCTGCCACTTGCTTTATGTACAAATTCTACTGCGATTCCATTAACAGCGAAAGCAAGTCCTAAGAGTAGCTTAAATTGGTATGGTACAAATGCTACCGGTGGAACAGCTGCAAAGAGTGCACCAACACCAGTATTATCGAATGCAGGGGTTGTAAACTATTATGTAAGCCAAGTTGACTCTGTAACTGGTTGTGAAAGTGATAGAGCTAAAATTGATTTAACGGTAAATCTTGCTCCAGTAACTCCAACTGTAGTTAGAGATACAGCTGGCAATTTAGTTCCATCAGTTACAACTGGAATCAAATGGTATAGAGATGGACTGATCATTACTGATAGTGCAAGCGCGAAGCTTAAACCTACCATTGCAGGAAACTATACTTTAAAAGTTACAAATGCCACAACAGGATGTACAAGCTTAAGTGCTCCATACTATTTCTTAGTAACTGATCTCATTAGATTAAGTTGGGATGAGTTCATTAAGTTGACTCCAAATCCTTTCATTAATAATATCAATATTGACTTCGTAGTGAAAGGGCATCAAAGAATGAACATCGAAGTCTTCTCAGCTGCAACAGGAGCCAAAGTAGCGACAAGAATGGGTGTAATAGCTGGATCAAGATTATCCTTCTCTGAATTAAACCCAGGGGTGTATTTTGTAAGAGTATCTAGTCCAGACTTTAAGGTATCACATCAATTAAAAATGGTTAAATTATAATTTATGCAACAATTAAATGTAATAATTAGAAAGAACAGCTTCATTGCACTTAGTCTTATTGTGCTATCTTTTGCTGGATGTAGTAAAGGTGGAGATAGTCCTACACCAACGCCTACACCACCTCCAGTGGTGATCGTTGAATCGGATATCGCTTTTAAAGTAGATGTAGCTGGTACAGAAGTGAATTACTCCACAGTATTCCCAGTAGTTGGAGCTTCTCTTGTAATGAATGCCATTATCACATCAACATTACCTAAAGATGGCGTAACGATAGATGTATCAGTTAAAAGGAAATCAGATAATACTGTAGTTTTTGCTACAAATTTAGCTTCTTCTGCAGCAAGTAACACAGTTACTGTAACTGGGTTAGCGGCTGGAACATTATGTGTTGCAACAGTAACTGTTACTTCAAAGTCAAAAGCCACTAATACAGCTTTAAAGACCTTCGAATTGGCTTCAAAGTAGCCCCCCTTTTTATCCCCTTTTAAAACCGTCCCAGTACTTAGTGCTAGGACGGTTTTTTTTGTACGATTGTCTTATCTTTAGGCCTAAGAATATGAATTTATGAGCCAGGTAGCAAAAAATACATGGGGGGCTGGGTTTTGTACATTTTTATATTTAATAGTCCATTTTATCCCTGATTTTGGAGGGGCGGATGTGATGGGATCCCAGTGGTTGTATGTGAGTGTAGTAGACTTTGCGATCCTCCTTTATATCCTTTTGAATCAACAACAGTATAAGACTGCAGTAGATGCGGTTTTGAAATTAAAATTCACGATTGTATATAGTTTCTTGGTTTTATGGGCATTGCTTTCTCTTACTTATTCCATGAACGCTATTGAAAGCTTGGTTTGTTTGGCAAGGCTACTCAGTACCTACTTAATTTTCATCAATTTATCCATCCTGTTTTATAAAAAAGAACTGACAACGCTTTTTAATGTGGTTGCTATTTTAGTGGGGGTGGTACTATTTTTTGATGCACTGTATGTGATCACAACTTTCTCTAAGAATATGGTAGACATGAATCTGGATCAGAATATTGGTAGTCTGACTGGGAAAAATGGAAATAAGAACGTGATGGCAGCTAGTCTGTTAATTAAATTCCCTTTCTTACTTTTTGTGATCCTACATAATAAATTAATTGTAAAAATTGCAGGCTTTATTGTTTTGTTCTTAGGGATGATGGCATTGTTTATTTTAAATACAAGGTCTACCTATGTGGGGTTAGGGGTCTTGTTTGTTATGTTTAGTGTAGCCATTATTTTATTGAATAAAAAGCAGGGCATTAAAGTAATTGGTATTCACCTGGCCTATTTTATTCTTCCAATGGTCTTTGCTTTTTTTGCAGCCAATGGGATGTTGACGAAAGCAGTTGATATACAAGGGTTCCAGGGCGGTTACGGATCTGTTACAAAAAGAGTAGGGGATATCAATGTAGCTAGTGAACAAAATAGTAGGATAAAATTATGGAAAGCTGCGATTGATTATTCTACTAAACATCCATTCTTAGGCGCAGGGTATGGTAACTGGAAATTAGCATCCATCCCTTACGAAAAAGAGTATACCAACGATTTATTTGTGCCTTATCATTGTCATAACGATTACATTGAAATGTTTGCAGACCTTGGGGTGATAGGTGGATTAAGTTTTGCAGCTTTATTTGTTTTACTTGGTATTACCACAATTCAATTTTGGATGCAATCCAAAGACGACCAACATAAATTGATTATGTCCATTGCATTAATGGCAGTAGCATGTTATTTTGTAGATGCCTTTTTTAATTTCCCTGCCGAAAGAACTTCTATGCAGACGATGTTTGCCTTGTCTGCCGCTTTATTATTTTTACCTATTTATTTTACAGGTACAAATAATCCGAAACAAAAAGATTTTAAAGGTTCCTTGTTGTTGTTCATCCCATTGTTATTGATTGTAGGTTCTATTTATGTGAACTATCAAACCTACACATCCCTCAAAGTACAAAAATACGTGATGGGGGAGATCAATGAAGACCCCAAAATGGCATTGGAGGACGTGAAGGATGCATTCCCTGAAATACCTAATTTATCTACCTCTACGCTGCCTATTAAAGCATTGGTTGCAAGGTATTATTTAAGAGATAAGATGAATGATGAGGCGATGCGCTTGTTAAATGAAAGTGACAATGTGAATCCATACTTACATTACAATGACTTTATTAAGACTGCTATTTTTTCGACCCAAGGTAAATTTGATAGTACTTTTTACTATGCAAAAAAAGCTTTTTATAATTGGCCAAGAGCAACAAGTTATTATAAGAATATGATTTTTGCTTCTGCTAAAATGAAGGATACCGCAGAAGCTACCAAGGCATTTAAAACCTATATTAAATACAGAGATAGCGGAGAGGGATGGAATCAATATATTTTAGGATTAATTGAAATCAATCAAACGCCTATTGCAGAGACTAGGGCTTTATTGGATACGGCTATTTCAAAATTCCCGGCAGATAGCGCGCTCTTTGTGAATACAAAATCTCTTTTATACGGCACTGCAATTGCAACGGGTAGTTTACCTAATTTTGCGGCATTAGGTGCACAAGCTTTTCAGAAAGGGAAGTACACGGTAGCTGCAAATTATTATTTACAAGCGAGTGCTGCAGAGCCCGGTAATTATACGCATTTTGAAAATATGGGCATTTGCTATTACACTGCTAAGTCCTACGAAAAAGCAATTCAGTACTTTAATAAAGCAATCGATTTACCATCCGCAAACACAGGCAAGTCTGAATTCTTTAAAGCAATGTCCTATATTGCTTCAGGTAACAATACTGCAGGGTGTAATGCTTTGCAAGCAGCAAAAGCTAAAAAATATCCTGGTGTGGATGCTCAGATTGCGCAGTATTGTAAATAAATTACAAGCTATTTGACTCTAGTCCAAACATCTGTTCTGCCAATCAAGCTTATGCCAATATAGCCTCTCACGTTTAAGGTATTTTTATCTTTAGCAGTGATCGTGCATTTGTATTCTTTACCAGATTTTGGGTCGTAGATATGTCCCTTTTCCCAATTCCCCTCACTCTCGTTGTAGGAAAATCCCCATAGGTTGATTAAACCCATTAGAGGTCTGCTATGAAGTGTGCTATTTGGATGTTTAGTGTCTGTTTTTGGCTTATTGGTTACTGGGTCAATAGGTTCGCTTAACCAAATAATTTTACCTTGAAAAGTATTGGCATTTTTATAAATCTCCACTCTTGCATTCCCAGTGCCTTTAAGCCATGTGCCTAGGATCTGATCAGCATCCTTTTGAGCAAAAAGTGATTGGGTAGATATAATGAGTGCGAATAGGAATAGGGCCTTTTTCATATGCGGATTTTTTTGTAAAGATGAAATTAATAAGAATTACTCTTTCCATTCAATTGGAATAGAGATTTCGTTTTTACGCCCAAAAAATTGAAAAGGTGCGTTGTAGCCTAAGAAATTAAATCGGCCTATTATTTTGATATTCTTTTTTTCAAGTAATGCTACTAATTTATTAGTATAATCATTGATCTTCTTATCATTTGCATATCCTCCAAATTCAATGACTGCAGCATATACAGGCTCGGATTCTTTAATTTCTACAGTAGCATCTTTTGGTTTAGGTAAAGAAGCCATGTCATATTTCTCGGGCATTACAAAACTCATAGCCGACCCTTTTTCGCTCATCTCCATTCTCACTGGCGCGGTCATGGCAATACTTTTATTCTGGTCATTACCGCCAAAAATATATCCTGCTAGTTTTCTAAATCCACCGCTAGCTACTTGTTTATAGTTTGCTCCAGAAGATCGAATAGTAGCAAAGGTTGCTTTGGGGTAAAATCGTATTTCAAAGCCCTCCTCCTTTTTAACCACCCTGTACTTTTGGGTTTCAATGCTAGAAGCTGAAAAACTTCTAAAGGATTGAAATACAATAAAAATGAGGGTTAAAGCTAGTATGAGGTAGGTGATTTTCATAGGGTAAATATACGAAAATATGGATGGATAGATAAAGCATTGTGTTTGCTTTCATTTTATACAATTTCTAATAAACGCCCTGCATCTATCTTCAATACCTTATGTATACCTTTTAAAAAAGATATATCGGCCTTGCGTTTACCATTCAGTATTTCAGATACTTTAGATTTAGCTAAGCCAATCTCCTCTGCTAATCTTGCTTGAGTCATTTTGTGTTCAAATAATTTAAGTTCAACTAATTCAGAAATAGTATCTGGTTCTTTAAATGGCTTTAATCCTAATATTTCGTCTTCGTATAATTCTACAGCAATAGACATCTTGGATAATTTGGCTGATTCCAGCTTAGTAAGCTTGCCTTCCCCTTTATTCATTAGGTTATAGATCTCAACCATCATTTCGTGGTATGCTCTTTTTGATTTGATTTCTATTTTCATTTTACA
>Ga0114980_10001250_pt1 | contig 18212 bp, 18 predicted proteins | sample S_140806_EF_Meta_FD_87018 | JGI IMG/M metagenome (GOLD analysis project Ga0114980, IMG submission 87018) | Freshwater microbial communities from Lake Simoncouche, Canada to study carbon cycling - S_140806_EF_MetaG | ecosystem: Environmental > Aquatic > Freshwater > Lake | place: Lake...
CCCCAGAGGCTGGAGAGCCTGGCGGGGCGATACAGCCGATGGGCCTACAAGGAACTGCCGCTGACCCGCAGCGGCCCAGCCGGCATCCAAAGACTGGATCTGCACTGGGCTCTGTCGAATGTGCGCGGACCGCTTCCCGGTTTCGAGGAAGCTTGGGAACGACGCGAGACGCTCTCGACGCAGGGATTCCGGATCGGGACGCTCGGCCGGGTCCACGCGTTTGAGCATGCCTGCTTCCATGCCGCTGTGGATCAATGGAGCAGCCTGCGCCACCTGATCGATATCGACCGTCTGGCATCGCTGCTGCCGGAATCCAGCCTGGCCGCGCTGTCCGGCCGCGCGGCGTTGCAATGCTCCTGTGCAGTCACCTTCGATCTGAGCGGCTCCCAGAGGCTGCTGATCGTTGCCAAGGGGTCAGCGGCGCGGCGCGAAGCACGGCGGCGGCTATTGGCGCGGATCTCGACGCGAACACGTTCGGCGGTGCAACAGGCCCGGCTCTCCCAGGCGCTTCCAACCAGCCGGGAGGCGATTCCCTGGTCGCTGCGGCAGTGGTGGAGCAACGTGTGGCGGCAGGCAACGTTGAGCCCCGACTGGAGGGATTGGCTACGCGTGATCTGTTTCAGTGTGATCTGGCCAGGGGCGTTCTCAGATCCCGTCACGGGCCAGGACCGGGATTGGCGGGGCCTGCTTCAGGCCAGGTTCACACGCCTCATCCAGAAATTCAGGCGGACCTAGGCCGCGCCATCCGGCCAGCATGGCCGCGTTGGGTTCGGTGGCTCAAGACAGCCAGGTTTCGATCTGCTCAACGCGGCGCAACCACGTATGGTTCGTGAGGGTGTAGCGCGCGTTGTTCAAGCCACGGCCATCATCACCCTGCTGAAGAACGGCACACGTTGCTTGCACCAGCTCCGCCACCGCTTCCACGGCGATAACGTGGGGATGATCCTGATCGATGCCCTCGTAGCGGCTCTGGATCACGGCACAGCCGCAAGCCGTGGCCCTCAGCAAGCGATCGGATGCGTAACCGGCCCGAAGAAAGTGTTCCCAGCCCACGGCAATCCTGGCCGAGCGATAAACCTCGGCGTCGGCGGGTTGCTGAAGAATGCCGCCGTACGAACGGCTCGGCACCAAGCCTGACCAGCCCTGACCGTAGACACGAAAGTTGCCGCCCAGCGCGGCCGCGAGCGCCTGCACCATCCGGATGCGGTTCCTGCCCTCGGGATAGAAATTGAGCCAGTTGTTGCCGATGAAGACAACACCACTCCGCTCGCTTTCCTGCTGCGGGGGGTTGTAGAGGCGATCGTCCACGCCGATCTGCAGGAACTCCGAGCGACACCCTGCGGCACGCACGGCATCACAATCGGGCCCGTTCGAAAAGGAGGTCACATCGAAGCAAGGGGCCAGCCTCAGATACCAGGCGGGCAGCGGCGCACGCACATCACCGCACCAATGCACGGAGAAGCAGTTCAGCTTTCGCAGGGCCAGGGGAAAGGCCGGTGAGATCACGGCGGCTTCTTGAAACTGGCAAAACGCAAGATCGGGCCCGAAGTTGCGCGCCGCCTCAATCATCTTGCCCTCCAGCTGTTCCCTGTTGAGCGTGCGCTGATGAATTTTCCAGTCGAACACGAGCGTCTCGTGGCCGCGGTCGGCGAAGGCCCGTTGCACGCCGCAGGCGAGATCGTGCCAGATGATCGGCAGAAAGACCTTCACGGGGCGCTAATGGCTGACGGCTCGAGATCTATCACCATCGGCAGCAGCCTACCGGCTCCGTGAGGTGATCAGCCTGGCCGCTGCCCGGCCCGGCTGAGCGACTGGGAGGCCGATGTTGCATCGGCACCGATACAATCGTTTAGAACCAGGCAGCAAACATCAAAGTCCATGAGTTCCCGCATGACGCTTTCGGCGCAGTCGCTCTGGCCATGAGCTTCACGATCGTGGCTCCCTACCGGGAAAGCGACAGTTACAGGCGACGCAATCTCGAGCGATTTCTCGAGTGGAACAAGCAGCGTTTTCCTGGCGCGGAGATTCTACTCATTGAGCAGTCAGATTCATTCGCGCTTCCAGAGCAGTATAAGGGAGCGCGAGTACTGAGACAACAATGGGGCGGCTTGTTCAATCGAAGTTGGGCACTGAATGCCGGTGTTCGCCATGCCTCACACGACCATCTCATTCTCACCGACAGCGATCTTCTGATCGAGAAAACACTGGTTGACAAGGCGCTGGCCCGCCTGCAGGATGGGGCCTGGTATGCCCAGATCGGAGCGTACGTATTCGATCTGAGCCGTGAGGCATCAGATCATTTTTCAAGCCTGTCAGCTTATAGCGAATCCCTGCCTTCTGTAGGCAAGCGAACGCTAACTTTCTCGACCGGTGCCTTTGCCACCACGAAGCAGGCCGTGAGCTTCGTGGGCTGGATGGACGAAGGGTTCCAGGGGTGGGGCGGCGAGGATGAAGAGTTCCTCTACCGGGTTCTGCTGCTGGTGGAGGGGAGGAAGCTGGCCCGCTGCAGCGACAGCGGAATCACCCATCTCTGGCATCCGCTCAGCGTGCGGAACAACCCGATGCATGCAGCAAATGTGAAACGGATCTGGTCGCGCAGGCGATGGTCGGGGGCGACCATGCGCGCCTTCCTGGACAGGAACGACCCGGCACGGCTCGGGAGCCTGCAGACGCCGCTGCTGGCTTTCGGAGATCCATCATGAACTACCGGTTCACCTGCAACTGGACCGATGATTTCAGCCTGAGGGAGAGACTCCTGCGGACGTTTTTCAAGCCAGCTGGGATGAATCTGGTCGTGGAGGAGAGCCACGATGTATTGATTGCGATCAACCAGGATGCCATGCTCAGCCAAATTCCGCATTACACACCCGCAAACACGTATTGCTTCACAATGGAGCCCTCGTGGTCGCCGAATCTGCGGTTAGATAGCAAGAGCTTCAACCGGATCTACACCCATGTGGAAGGCCGATGGCCGAATGCCGTGAACATTCCCACGATGCTTCCTTATCAGCTGTTGGAGAGCAAAGAGGAGCTGATTCACTCCACACCCCTGAAGACCAAAAAACTCAGCTTTGTGGTCTCGATGAAGCGGGGTAACAAGATGTACGCTTTCCGCCTGGCACTGGCCCTGAAGTTGCTGAAAACTTCCCTCGACTTCGATCTGTATGGTCATGGCTGGCCTGTGGGGCTCGACGAGCGGATCAAGGGTCCTGTCTGCTCGAAGTCGCAGGCGCTGGCTGCTTACGCATACTCCATCTGTATCGAGAACAGTAGGGAGAAAAATTACGTGACAGAGAAAATCACGGATTGCTTCCTGACTGGCACGATTCCCATCTATCTCGGTTGTCCCAATATTCAGGACGTGTACGACAAGCAGTCCTACCATCTTCTCGAGCCCGACCAGGCTGTCAGCTGCATCGAGGCGATCGTTCAGGGCGACACTCGCAAGAACCCCTACATCGCCCGCGACCAGTACTATGCCAAATACGATCTACTGAAGTATGTCGCGGCGAACCTCGGATGACCTACAGCATCGGCATAACAACATTTAAGCGGCGCCAAAGATTGCTACGCAACCTCGTCAGCAGCATCCGCCGGTATACGAATCGACCGATCTTGATCACTGTGAATTCAGACTACAAAACCCCTTTGGACCCTGAATATGTCAAGCAAATGCTTGCCTTTTGCTCCGGCTTTGATAATGTTCTTCCGACGTTCTTCCCGGCATTCTCCTCGCTCGCAAAGATGTGGAATACATTGATTGTCAATGCGGCGACACCATCAGTTCTCATCTTGAACGATGATATACTGCTAGATGATGATGTTTTCGCGGCCATTCCCGAAGAGAAGGAATTGCTGCTGCTCAATGGTGGCTGGTCTCATTTTCTAATCTCGAAGCGAATGGCGAGATCGCTAAACTTTTTCGACGAGAGGCTGCTTGCTTATGGTGAGGAAGACGGTGATATGACCTGGAAGTACATTAATCTCTACGGCGAGAGTCCGCCGACATTTGCCGTGGCAGGGATTAGGAATCTAGGCGAAGGCTATCGCAATAACACCTCCAGATTGGCGTTGCTGGATATAGGCGGCCAGGTCTTCAGGCCTGCGTTTAACCGTGAGTTTCTGTTTAAACAGATGTATGAGAAAGGCGGCACAATCAGCGGCATGTTCGGGGAACCTCATCGTCGTGTGATCGAGGATGAGCAGCAGTATCCCTACGAGACCTTTAAGGAAGAGAACGGCGACAGACTTTGAGACTTGGTGGGCACGCCTGGGGCTTGGCATCTGACATAGGCCACCTCTAGTCCGTGGCTGGCGAGGCAGTCACGGATGGCGGCAGGGATCAGAGTCAGATCGGTGCCAACATCGAGCCAGTACGACGGCACGCTGCCGGAAAGGGCCACGATCTTTGCGAGGGTCTCGCGGCTGTGACCTTCCAGCTGAGCCACGGTTGTCGGCGCCAGCGCCAGCACGGCATCGGCGGCAGTGGCAGGCTTGAGCTGTGTGTCTCTGGCACCGCTCACACGGGGCAGAAGAATCGCCCGGATCGGAAAACCGCTCAGCACTTTGGCCGGGAAATGCGCATGCACATTCACCATGGCTTTTTCGGTTGTTAGTCGATCCGGATTGCTGAGTTTACCGATCAGCTCAGGGAAGCGGCTGAGATTGTCCGGCACCAGCTTGGCGGTGGAGTACAGGCTGTGAACCCACGGATGCGCTGTCGTGCCCACACAGACGTAGTCGTCGGAGGCGAACAGCAGATCGGAAGCGAGGCAGGCGAGCGCCGTTGTGGATTTCCCCGAGCCGCTCCTGCCTGCGAGGAGAACGCCGCCATCGGCATAGCCCACTGCGCCGGCGTGCATCAGTTGCAGGGGCATGCCGCGGCTCCACCAGTGAAGGAACTCCCGCAGCGGCGCACTCCTCTGAGACTGTGGAATTCTCTCGGCATCGGCAACCCAGTACTGGCCGGAGCTGCTGCGGCGGTCGTAGAGATGCAGCGTGCGGATACCTGGGTTGTAGAGCGTATGGAGCGTTGCTGTGTTGAAGCCGATGATGTGACCCTTGGGGCCATAGGCGCTCATCGGCCAGTAGGGCGCCGGCATCGGCGTCCCGGTTGATGCGCTGTCCCAGCAACTGATCGTCAGGTCGGGGCGTGCGACCGGTTCGATCGCGATCCCGGCCAAGGCCCGGGTTAGTGGTTCCACGAGGGCCGTTCCGGCGAAGCGCAGGCGCATCACCGCCGATCCGACCCGAAAATCCCGGCTGATCTCACCGGCCTCGGCCACGGCGGAGGTGAAGGCTGATTGCGTGGCCGTCCAGTAAGCCTCTGGTGTCCGTGCGGTTTCGATCAAGCCCACCCCAGCGTCCGTCCGTTCGTGCTGATCAAGGTGCAGAAGGCCTCCACGCCATCGGCATCAAAGGGCAGGGCCATACCGCATGATCGCTGAGCGAACAGGGGCCTCGCCACACGCAAACCCTAGCGGGCTGCTTCCTGGGTGTTCTTTCAGGCCCGAAAGGGGGTCGACTCACCTCCCCGGAGCGCATGGGCTCCGATGTAGCTGCTGGTGCCGGCATCGCGGGCCAGAGGTCGCTCCAGATAGGCGAGGCAACGGGTGGGTGCGAATCGCAGCTGCCAGAACCAGTCGGCAGGCAGGAGCAGCCGGGGGAGGTCGCGGGCCAGAATCATCAACGCGGCTCGCGACAGCCAGACGAAGCGGTATCCGAGATAGCCCGAGCGGTGGTGCGGGTGGCCCCAGGAGGCTGGCGCGGCTCGATGGATGCCGGATCGGGTCTCGGCACTCCGCTGAGGAGCGTCGAGTTCATGCATCAGCAGCGCGCTCACTCTGGGAAAGTTCGCCCGGCAGGCGGCGATCATGGAGGCAACGGCCTCGGGCGTCGTTCCGTCCAGGGGACTGGCGTCATCCTCCAGCACCACCAAGTCGTCCTGGCCGGCCTCCAGGGCCTGGCGCACAAGAAGGGCATGGGAGATGGCGCAGGCGATTTCGCCCGATGACAGGGAGCGTCCGATGCGGGCCCGGGTCAGCGCGTCGTCGTAGGGAAAGGGAAGCGGCTCAACGCCCACCCGACGCCGGTCGAAGGCATCGAAGAAGCGCACATCAAACCCCCGCTCCTCGATCCATTCCCGGCGGATGCGCTGGCGGCGCTCGGTCGCACGCTTCAAGCTCACACAGTGGATGATCATGCAGCTGGCCGCTTCACGATGCTGGGACCTCGAGTCGCCTAAAGCCAAGGCCTGCTGCCATCAAAAGCCAATCCTTGCCCAAGCTCTTGAAGCGTTCACTCTTGGCGATCCAATTTAGAAGCTGATGCTTCTCCGGCGTAGCGTTTCCCCGCGGCCACGTAGGCGGCCACGTAGGAGGACTGGCATGGGCGGGACGGCCGGGTTCAAGCGAGCGATCACCGAGCAGATCCCGTGTCCTGTGGTGATCGTCATTTACAACCGGCCCGACTGTGCCGCGCGTCTGGGCGATGTGATCCGCCTTCTGCCCCTGAGCGAGCTGGTCGTCGTTGCCGATGGACCCCGCCCGACGATCGAGGACAGGGAGCTCTGCCGGCAGACGCGGGCCGTTGTCGAGAGCATTGACTTCTCCTATCCCGTTCGGCGGCTTTATGCGGATCAGTGCATGGGCATTGCGCGACGCATCCCTGAAGCGATCTCCACCGTGCTTGAGCAGTCTGAAGCTGCCATCGTTCTCGAAGATGACTGCATTCCTTCGGCCTCCTTCTTCCGGTTCTGCGTTGCTCTTCTCCAGGCTCATGCAGACAACGAGCAGGTGATGATGATCAGCGGCATCAACCCCCTTGGCGAATGGCGCCATGGAGAGGCCGACTATCTGTTCTCCACCCTCGGCCATGCCCAGGCCTGGGCAACATGGCGCCGTGCCTGGAGGCACTTCGAGCCTGGTACGGCCGGCTGGGCGGACCCGGTCGTCAGAAACGCCGTGGCCCGCTTCGTCGACGACCCTGAGCAGTTCGAGCGGCGGTGCCAGATCTATGGCACGCCGATGTCCGAACGCTCCTGGGATTTTCAGTGGGCCTTTCACCGTCAACGCCGCCACGGCCTCTGCGCCGTGCCCTGCCGCAACCTCGTCACGCACCGCGGCGGCGATCCACGAGCCACCAACAACAGATTGCCCAGGGTGCTCGATCAGCTCACCGATGCGGGTGAGCTGTCGTTGCCGCTTACCAGCCCAGAGGCCATGGTTCCCGACCGGGTGTTCGACCGCATGGTGTTCGAGGCCACCGTCGGGCCCCTCACGCTCGCCTCCGCCAAGGTGATCGCCACCCGGCTGATCGACCGCGGCCAGCCGGGTCGCGCCCTGGTTCTGCTGCAGCTGATCGGCCGGGAGATCGCACTCGACGCTGAGGCTCGCCGCTTGCTCGCGGCGGCCCTCGGCTCTGCCCGGCGCAGGGGGCCCTGAGATGTGCGGCCTCTGTGGCATCGTCCGGTTCGAGGGCCTCAACCCTCACGCCGCCCAGGCGTGGAGGCCATGTTGAGCGCCTTGGCCCATCGCGGACCCGATGACAGGGGTGTCGCGGCCGATGAGCAGGCCAGGCTCGGTTTTGTTCGCCTGGCCATCCGAGCTCTCGATGACGGCCGCCAGCCGCTGGTGGAGGCCAGCGGCGTGATCGTGGTCTGCAGCGGCGAGATCGACAACCACCGGGAGCTGCGGGCCTGGCTGCTGGCACGGGGCATAGCGGTTCCCTGTGCTGCTGACGTGGCGGTGATCCCGGCGCTTTATCGCGCCCTCGGTGAGGCCTTCATCGAGCGGCTTGAGGGCTGCTTCGCCGTGGCGGTGTGGGATCCGGCCCGGGGCCGTCTGCTGCTGGGTCGCGACCGCTGCGGGGGATCGGCCTCTGTTCTTCGCCCGCACCTCGGCGGGTGTGGACTTCGCCTCCGAGCTGGCGGCGTTAGCGAGCGGCCCTCCGCAGCCACGCGCGCTGGCGATCGAGCCCCTGCATGGCTTCTTGGAACGCAGCTGGTTCATGGCGCCCACGAGTCCGTTCGTCGGCGTCGAGAAGGTCAGGCCGGGCGAGATGGTCACCATCGGCGCCGACGGCCTGAGCCGGCGGCGATACTGGCGTTGGCCACACTCGGCGCCCCAGCAGGCGTCGGATCCGCTGGCTGAGTTCGACGGCGTCTTTCGCGAGGCCGTGTGGAAACAAACCGATGTCGACGTGGCATTCGGTCTGTTCCTCAGCGGTGGCCTCGACTCCTCTCTGATCGCGGCCATCACCCGCGCCGTGCGGCCGCAGACCCAACTGCGGGGCTACACCCTCCGCTTCGCCGACCCGTCCTGCGACGAGGGCGCCTTTGCCCAGAGGGCCGCTGACCAGCTCGGTGTCGACTGCATCCCGGTTTGGGTCATGCCTGAGCAGGTGCCGCAGGTCCTGACGGAGCTGATCCGCCGCTGCGGCGAGCCCGTGCTCGATCCGGCCTGGGTTCCCACGGCCCTCCTGGCTCGTCGGGCCGCCGCCGACATCCGCGTTGCTCTCTCGGGTGACGGCGGCGACGAACTGTTCGGCGGCTACCCCGCCTATGGATTCGAGGAGATGGCCCGCCATCAGGAACGGCTCGCGCCGGCGATGCGGGAGCTGATGCGCCTGGCCGTGGGCCGGCTGCCTGCAGGCGGCAAGAAGACGTTTCTTCCCGCCCTTGTCGCACACCCGGAGTCGGCAGATGGCGATGACCCGCTGGCCCGGCATCTTGCGCTCACAATCGAGCTCCCCTCGGCAATCAGCGAGCGACTCGGGCTCAGATCCCCGGGCCTACCGGTCGAGGCCGCTGGAACCGAGGGAGTGCTGACCCGGCTGCAACGCTTCGACCTGGAGCATGGCCTGGCCGAAGGATTGATGACCAAGGCCGATCGGGCAGGCATGGCGTCGGCCCTGGAGATTCGCTGCCCGTTCCTGGATCGCGCTGTGATGGAGTTTGCGGCCGGCCTGCCCGAGTCGGAGCGCGTTCACGGCCTACAGACCAAGGTGTTCCTCAAGCGCTACGCGCTGCGCTATTTGCCACCTGACATCGTCCAGCGTCGCAAGCGGGGCCTGATGGTGCCCCTGGCGACCTGGCTGCGTGGCCCACTCCACGAGTGGGCCGCCGTGCGTTTGGACTCCTCACGCTTCAGCCGTGTGGGTATTCGCGCCGAGGTTCCAGAGCAGCTGCTCCAGGAGCATGGCCGGCGACAGGCCGACCACACCCGGGCGCTGTGGGCGCTGATCGTGCTCAGCGAGTGGCTCGATTGGGCGGGCTGATCGCTCCCATGGTCCGTTTGGCGGCCCCAATGCTTCACCCCCAGTAGGCCCCCCCCCTCGAGGCGCTCCGCCCCCTTCGGCACCAGATCGGGAGGCACGGAGATCCAGGCTGGCGTGAAATATTGCTCCTGCCAGTCGGGCCAATTCCACCAGCGCCTGCCGCCGACGCCGAACAGAACCTGGAGCGTTCCGCCGAGGGCCATCGCGGCGCGATCCATGCCCTTGATCGCCGCGGCGATCGGGATGCCCAGGCTGCCGGCGGCGATCAGCGCCACGTCAAAGTCCGCAGGATTGATCCGCTCCACGATCGAAGCCAGCAGATTCTGCGAGCAGCCGAAGCGCTTCTGGATGTCCGGGTCGTAGGCGTAGGGGAACTGCAGCGGCCGCACCTGCGCTGGCGCAAACCAGGGCTTGCCGGTTTTGGCCCACACGGCCTCAAAGGTGTCGCGGCTGGCTCGCTCGCACAGCAGCTCCGCGATCGATGACACGATCAGCACGCGCCGTCCTGCCAACGCAGGAAGCCAGCAGTTGCCGCTTTGATCAGGAGTCGATCGATCGGGCTCGAGATCGAGAAAGTCGATCGTCCGCCCCGGGGGCGCGAGCGCGGCCAGCAGGTCGCCTTCGAGTTCGCCGCGTATGAGAGCGATGAAATCGAGCTGACGCGTCGCCTGCGCGTGCAGGGCGGAGAACTCCAGGATCGAAGCGGGATCACAGGGAAAAATCCCCATCTGCACCGCGCAGTGGTGGCGCACGTTCGCGTCCAGAGCGGATCCGCTGCCGCTCCAGCCTGCAGCGCTCCAACAATGTGGGATACAACAGCATCGCCTGCTCGCTGCGCCCGAGCTTCGCTGCGGCGAAACCGGCTCCCCCGTCCAGAGCCGACCGCAGCGCCCGGGCCAGATCGGACCGCTTCGCCACGGGCCTCACCGGCCGTCGATTCAAAAGGAAGGGATCGACCATGCAGCTGCGGTCATGTGCAGGGGTCATTCAGCGGGCTCTAGCTTCGAGGTTCATTGGCCTGATGCTCGCTCGATGATCTCGATCATCACGCTGCACCTGAAGCGTCAGCAGCACACCCGCCGACTTGTCGAGAGCCTCGACGCCCACACCACCCTCCCCTTCCAGCTGGTGATCGTTAGCCAGGAGGCGGATCCTGCAACCAGGGAGTTCTTCGGGGAGATCAAAGCGGCTCGCCGTGAGCGAACGGACAGTCCCGAGATCACGGTGCTCTTCAACGACCGGAACGTTGGCACCGCCGCAGGACGCAACCAGGGCCTGCGGGCCGCCACGGGCTCCTTGGCGGTTCTGATCGACAACGATACGGAGGTCTCAGCAGGCTGGCTAGAGCCTCTGGTGGAGAGCTTGAAGCAAGACCCGACGGCCGCGGCCGTCGGATCGATGATCCTGACACCGCGGGGCCGTCCCCAATACTGTTCGCACTACGTGGTGGAGCGCTGGGGGGGCGACGGGTCTCGATCGATTGGGCTCCACATGGATCGCCACTTCGATGCCGACGACCCAGCGATCAATCAAGCTTGCGAGGTTCCCTGGTATCCCACCACCTGTCTGATGCTGCGGCCTTCCTGCTTCGGTGGTGTCGATCCCTTCGACGAGGCCTTGGCGATCGCAGAAGAGGACAAGGATCTCTGCCTTTCGCTGCGTCGTGCGGGGTACCGCATTCTCTACAACCCCGCCTCGCGGGTGAGCCATCGCGGTCAGCCCCGCGAGCCTGCCTATGCCGCCATCCGTGAAAATCTCTCGCAGCTGAACCGCGATCGCAGGCTGTTCGAAGCGAAATGGTCCTGCGGCGTGATCAACGAGTCGTCCCGTCGGTTCCTCGAGCAGAGTGGGGTTTCACCGGAGCAGATCGCAAGCTACGAACGAATTTCCCTCTTTATGAAAGTGGTTCCCTGATGTTCATGGCCTCTCAAGAATCCTTGGCCGAGCCGCTTCTGCACCGTCCACGGCAGCTGATCCTGACCGTGACCGACCGTTGCAATCACTTCTGCGATATGTGCTACTACCACGGGTCGCTGAATCGCCGCACGAATCTGCTGTCGCTTGCCGAGTATGGCCGCATAGCCGCCGAGCTTCCGGATCTCGAGCTCCTGCTGATCTCGGGTGGTGAGCCTTTCTTGCGTGAGGATCTGATCGAAATCGTTGAGGTTTTCCACCGATCGAGCGGGATGCGCTCCCTGTTCATCCCCACCAACGGCTCCCTGCCGGAGAAGATCGTGAGCACAGTGCGTTCCTTGCTCGAACGCCTGCCGGACCTTCAGCTCACCCTGATGTTCTCGCTAGAGGGACTGGCCGCCACCCACGACGCGATCCACCACCGGGCGGGGGCCTTCGACTCCGTGATCGAGGCGATCCGACGCCTGGCCCCCCATCGCGTTCACCAGCACCTGAAGGGCCGCCCTCCCCTGGGAGTGCTACTCAACTCCGTGGTCACCGCTCAGAACCTCGATCAGATCCTGCCGCTGATGCAGTTCGCCAGGGACAACCTGCCGATCAGCAGCCATGCCTTCACGCCGATGCGCGGCCGCGGTCCGGTGGAAGGGCTCGGGGCGCCGTCGGCCGAGGCGTTCGCGGCGCTGACCGAGGCCGCTCGCCCGTTCTTCGCCCACTACCTCGCCCGCCAGCCCGCGGCGCTGCGGGCAACGCTCGATCGCTATGCGCTCTGGCTTCGGTTGATTCGCGGTGAGGGGCTTCCCCACCAGTGTCAGGCGGGCAACTACATCGGCGTGATCGAGCCCGATGGCGGCGTGCGCCATTGCGAACTCACCCCGGTGATCGGCCATCTGCGCGAGGTGGATTTCGATTTTGAGCGGCTCTGGTTCAGCCTGGAAGCCGAAGCGATGCGCCAGCAGATCGTGGGCTGCTCTTGCACGCATGCCTGTTTCATCAACGCCAGCCAGGCCTATTACGCCAGCGTCGCCAGGGCGTCCTGATAGATCGGGCAGCCGATCCGCCAGGGCTTGAAGGGGCCCCAGTAGTGGTTGATCCGCACGTCGGCCTCCATCCCTTCGATCCGGCCGTGCCAGCGGCCGTCCGCGCCTCGGTTCACGGCCACGGTGCCGGCGCAGGCGTTCCACGCCGGCCCCACCGCTGGATGGGTGTAGTCGTAGCCGATGCTCTGGAAGTAGGTCCAGAGACAGGCTTGGTCCGTGCCTGGCACGGTGAATCGGAATTGCTGCTCGCGGGCGCAGGCCAGGATGCGGTCGTAGGCATAAAAGCCGGGGTCGCCCACCAGCTGAACGCCGGAGTTGAGAAACGCTCGCGAGCCGGTCTGGCCAGGGATGTTGCGCTGATGATCGACCCCGATCCAGGGCTTGTCATGGCGGCATCGCCAGAGCGGTGCCAGGCTCTCGAGCACCACGGTGTCGGCATCGAGGTAGAGGAAGGGCTCGCCGATCCGGCTGAGCTGGTAGAGCTTGAAGAAGATGTTGTGCATCGCCAGCGGAGCGCGCGGCACGCGCACTTCCGGGTCGTATTCACCGGTAACGACCCGCACGTTGTCGCAGCGGTCGACCTGCTCGCGCAGGCCCGCCGGCAGTGAATGCGCGGTGAGAATCGTGATCGCGGCTCCGGGGGCATGGCGTCGCACCGCCTCCAACCAGATCCGGCACAGCAACAGAGACCGGACGTCGGAGTCGCGATAGTTCATCACCGTGACGATGTTCATGCCCAGTTCATCCCCAGACGCGGGTCATGCCCACCCCCTGTGTTCGATCGCAGCGGAGCTTCCACCGTCTCAGGCTGGCATCGGGCCGGCGAGGATGTCGCTGACCACCGACCAGAGCACCGCTTCCGCCATCACGCCGCTCGTGGGCAGGATGGGCACGTCATGGCCCGGACAGGTGACCACCGCATCGCCCAGGTGCCACTGCTGATCGATCATGATCTCGTCGCTGCTGATGGCCGCGATTCCCTGATCAGAATCACGGTTGTAGGAGGCCAGGCTCCAGATCAGCCGCACGCCGCGGGCCCGCATGGCGGGAACGAAGCCTCGGAAGCGGGGATCGGTATAGATCCGGCTGTAGCCCACGCAGAACACCAGGTCGCCCCGGCCGACGGGTTGAAAGCGCTTGAGGCGGAACCAGTCCCGGTTGATCTGCCGGAAGGTCTTCGGATCGAAGGGCCCAGCCAGGCGACCGCGCAGCAGGGTGTGATTGTGCGCAAACGCATAGAGGCGGCGGCCCTGCGCCTTCGCCTCGAGGGCGGCTGCGGCGGCCTGGTGAACCCGCTGCCGCTCGGCGGATCGGAACCGCTCGACCACGGCTCCGAGCGCGGCGAGGTAGCGATTGGCGATCCATCCGGGCGCTATCGGCACAGGCGGCTGTGCATGGAACTTGAGGCCGCGTAGGCGTTCCCAGCGCTCGATGCCGCCCGGCACGTCATAGCTCTGATGCATCACGGGCATCTGCCCGTGGCGGGTGCAGGCCCCGACGAACTCCCCGAGCCAGGCCCAGAGCGCCACGATCGCCGCCGCCGGGGACGTCGGCACCAGCCAGTCGCCACCAGCAGCCTCAAACAGGCCGCCCTGGGCGCTGGCATGGCAGGTCACGAAGGCATGGGGGCGCACACCGGCCGCCGCGGCCGCCGCCCCGATAGCCGGCCGGCCGAACAGAATCAGATGGTGGCCGTCCTGGACCAGTGCCCGGGCCCGGGCGAAGTCGTCGGCCAGCTTGTCTTCGCGCGGGAAGCCGAGGCAGATGCCGCTCCAGCCGGGCGCGGTCAGTCGGGTCAGATCACGCATCCGCATCATCCCGCCGCTGCGGCCATAGGCCTCGCTCACAAGCCCACGGTCGCCGAAGATGCCGATCTCCTCACCATCGATCTGGTAGCGCTCCGCAGCGATCTGCGCGCTGCTGACCAGTGCGGGAACGTCCATGGCGGTGGCCGCGATGGCGGAGCCGAGCCAGGAGAGATAGCGGTCTGCCCCGGCCTCCGCCCAGTCCGCTGACGGCAAGCGAGTGGAAGCCAACGGCTATTCCACAGGCCCGCGCCCCTGCCCCCGTGCCTTCCGCAGGATCGAGGCCCGGCAGGCAGTGGCCAGCTCCCTGCGCCACACCTGCCGCGCCAAGGCGTTGTGCGAGAGGTTGTCGCTGTGCAGACGCTTGAAGTAGAGCGTTTCGGGCAGGGTGAAGGAGGAGATCTTGAGATCCTGAATGCGGGCGAACCAATCGAGATCGCCGGCGATCTCCAGATCTGGGTCGAATCCCCCGACCAGGTCGAAGAGCGGCCTGCGCACAAGCAGATTCCCCGGGAAGAAGCTCGCGTGGTCGCCCTCGAGCAGGCCTGGGCGGCCAAACGCAGCCGGGATCTGATCGCCCGGGCTCACGAAGAAGCGCATCCGCGTCGCGACGAGGTCGACGTGGGCATGGTGGGCCAGGAAAGCGATCTGAAGCTCCAGTTTGCGTGGATGCCAGAGGTCGTCGCTGTCCAGGAAGGCGATGAGGTCTCCACGTGCGGCGGCGATCCCCTCGTTCCAGGCACGGCACAGCCCCGAATACCCCTGAACGAGGACACGCACCCCGGCGTGGCGCACGGCAATCGCCAGCGTGTCATCGGTGGAGCCGGAGTCCACCACCAGAATCTCCTCGACCGGGTGGGACTGGGCGACCACCGATGCAAGGGTCTCCGCCAAAAAGCGGCCGCTGTTGCGGGTGGGGATGACGACACTGACCTGCGCTCCTCCCGTCATGGTCGGTTCTCCTGAGTCGTGGTCTGGCTGTGATGGGTGGGGCTGCCTGCAGGTGCGCCGGGCTTCTCCAGCACGAAGCCGCCGATCACGAGCGCATCAAGCCCCGTGTCGAAGAAACAGCGGATGGCGTCGCGCGGATGGCAGACGATCGGCTCTCCCTTCACATTGAAGGAGGTGTTGAGCACGGCGGGCTCGCCGGTGATGCGACCGAAGCCTTCCAGGAGGGAGTGGTAGAGGGGATTCACCTCGCGCCGCACGGTCTGTGGCCGCAGGGTGCCGTCCACGTGGACCGCGGCTGGGATCCGCTCCCGCTTCTTGGGGGCGACGCGAAAGGAGGTGATCATGAACTCCTCCGCCCGCCCCCCCTCCAGGTAGGCGGCGGCATGCTCCGCAGCGATCGACGGGCAGAACGGGCGGAAGCTCTCACGGAATTTCACCCGTTGATTGAGCACAGCTGTGTTTGCGGCAGCAAGCGGGCTCATCAGGATCGAGCGGTTGCCAAGCGCCCTGGGACCCGCCTCCATTCGGCCCTGAAACCAGCCAACGATTTTGCCCTCAGCAAGGAGCCGTGCTGCCTCGCCGGCGGGATCCGCAGTCGGGCGGTGGTCGAGCCGACGAGCATGGAGCACCTCGCGCACCGCCGCGTCGCTGAAGGCGGGCCCAAGGGAGAGATGCTCAATCGGACTCGGTGGCCGATCGCCATCGGCGTGCCACACCTGCAGCGCCGCCCCGAGGGCGAGACCGGAATCGGCGGCATCAGGCACGACCCACTGCTCTTCGAGACCAGCCTCGTACCAGATCCGTTGGTTGAGCTTCACGTTGAGGAACACACCGCCGCCGCAGGCGAGCCGGGGCGTGCCACAGGCTGCGGTCCAGTGACGAACCAGGCCGAGAACCTGACGCTCGAGAACGTCCTGGGCCGCAGCAGCCACATCGGCCGCGCCGTGCTCCTCCGCCAGCCGCCGGATTGGCTCGGACTCGGGGAAATGCCAATGCAGCCTTCCGCGGTGATTCCACTCGGTGGGTCGGCCGAAGTCGTGGGGTACCGCAAGATCCCCCGCCTCATAGGCCGGATGAAAAGGGGCGAGCTGATCGAGGAGTCGTGCGGAATCACCAAAGGCTGCTAGGGCCATGGTTGTGCCTTCCCCGTCACCATGTTCCCAGCCGATGGCCTCGGTCACGGTTCCGTAGAACCAGCCGAGCGAACCCTCGCGGCCCCAGTGACGCAAGGGTGTGAGGGTGCAGCCGGCCCCCTGCCAGATTGCGGTCGACACCGCATCGCCGATGCCATCGAGGGTGAGCACGAGGCAGGGGCTGTCGCTGCGGCGCGTGAAGTAGGCGGCGGCGGCGTGGCAGCGGTGGTGATTGACGTGCTCGATCCGGCAAGCGGGGTCGAGCACCAGTCGCTCGACCGAGAGCGGCAGCTCTCCCAGCTGGTCGCCCAGGTGCACCTGCGCCATGCGCTGGCCCCTGGGCCTGGCGGCGGAAAGAACTGCCCGCTGTTCAGGCGAGAGCCGCAGATGCCTCTCCGTGCCAAGCGGCAAGTGGGATCCGGCGATCGCCACGACATCAAGGTCCCCCGCCTCAAGCCCGGCCGCCGCTAGGCAGGCGATGATCGCCGCGGAGGGGAATCCGGCGTCGTGTTTGATGCGGCTGAACCGTTCTTCGGCGGCCATCGCCACGATCTCCCCGTCAGCCAGCAGACAGGCGGCCGCGTCATGGCCGACACCGATGCCGAGGATGTGCATCGGCCTCAGGGATCGCTGGTGGTGCGTTGGCGCCTTCGCCGTGCGCTCGCGGCGCGGAGGGTGTTGAAGTAGGCGTGCCGCTGATCGTCCCTGGAGGTGCGGCCGAAGTTGGCCTGATGAATCCGACGCTCAAAGACGATCTCGGGAAGGATGTTGTGGCGCAGCCCGGCATCGTGCGCGGCGAGCATCCAACCCATGAAATCATGCATCTCGCCGCTTTCGAAGGGGCCCACGATCTCGAAGGCCTGCCGGCGGAACAGACCCGAGCAGCGGCTGATGGCTGGCCGCACATCGATGATGCGCTCCGCGGAACCGGTGTCGACGAAGCGGCGGCCCTGGCCGAAGCTCATCATTAGGTCTGGATCGCGTTTCAGCGCAGCATGCTGCAGGGCGGTCTTCTCAGGCAGCCAGCGATCATCGGCATCGAGGAAGGCGATCAGCTCGCCCCGTGCCGCCGCCACCCCCGCGTTGACGGTGTCAGCGATGCCGGCATGGCTCCGGCACAGCAGCGTGACATCAGCCTCGGCGGCCACAATCTCAGGACCCGCATCACTCGAGCCGTCATCGACGACGATGATCTCGGCCACTGGCTGGGTTTGGCTGCGGACGCTGGCGAGGGCTTGGGCGATGAACGGAGCCGCGTTGTACATCGGCAGGATGACGGACACGCCGTGCATCCAGGTCGATTGGCTGATTGTGTGACACGCCTCGGAAGCCTTTGCCGCGCTCACGTTCAGAGGGAGCCCGGGTCGGAGGGCCAGCCCTGGGCGTCCACCTCATGGATCGGATCGATCGCCAGCAGGTGTTCCATGTCGGTGAAGGTCTCAATCAGTGGGGCCGAATACACCTTGGGGGCTTCGGGAGCGGCTGCCGCGCTTTCCGTCCGCACCGAGGAGGCGACCAGCAACTCCTCAGCGGTGAGACGGTCAATGAACTCGGCAACCTGCTCGGAGGCATGCGGCTCGTCTGCTCCCGCAGCCAGAAGCTGATCCATCGCCTCGCAGCGGCCCACACCGGAACAAAGCGCCTGCCACAGCCAGGTGCCGGAGCCGCGAATGTTGTGATAACGACCGTTACCTAAATTGATGACGATGATTTCATCGTCAAACGTCTCGAAAGTAACGTCAGGCTCGTTAGCCCTATAAAATATGTTTTCCAAGGTGACGTTCACAGGCTATTCGCGTTCAATTCTGGAGGTCGCCCGGCCGGCGTCTGCTACTTGAGCCTCAGTTTACCGCTAAGCCGCCTCTAGATCCACGCCTAGCTCGTCGGCGTGCGGGTGGGGCTGCCCCGCGCCCGTGAGCTGCTGCTGGGGGTGGCGCGACAGCAATCGCGTCGTGCTCGAGGAGCCGCTGCCGCAGGCGCGGTTGCGCGGTTTCCTGCACCCGCCATCCCTTGGCCTTCGGCGGCAGCTGATCGCCAGGCGTCAGCGCCGCCCCGCCATCGCTAGCAGCTGGCGCACCTCCGGCACCCCCGCCAGG